>Ga0247831_1000398_pt1 | contig 95340 bp, 85 predicted proteins | sample LaCruzMarch2015__9_FD_192406 | JGI IMG/M metagenome (GOLD analysis project Ga0247831, IMG submission 192406) | Freshwater microbial communities from meromictic Lake La Cruz, Castile-La Mancha, Spain - LaCruzMarch2015_1m | ecosystem: Environmental > Aquatic > Freshwater > Lake | place: Spain...
CGTGTCGCCGTCCTCAACGGGTTCACCGCCCTCGGCACACCCATCACAGAGGTCGTAGGATAGGTCTGTCCGGGGAAAGGGGACGTCCGAGCGTCACCAGATTTGTGCAACAGAGCCGCAGGGCGGCGACAACGATTATGACGATGTCCAGTTCCGGCTGGATCTTGGCGCAGTCAATACCGTCGCACTCGCACCGGAAGTGGCACCGCTGCTGCCGAAACTGCTCACGACCGAGGTTGATCTGGCCGTCGTCACCGCCAAGGGCGAGCGCAGCATCGACCTTCTGTCCAACGACAGCTTTGCCGCCACCGCCCCCTGCGCGCGCATCACCCACGTTGCCGGTCAGGCGATTAGCGAAGGCCAGACGATCACGCTGGCGTCGGGTGAACGGATCACCCTGCTCGAGGACGGGACGATCCGGATCGAGGCCACCGCCACAAGCGGCAGCACGGATGTGACCTATCTGGTGACGGATGGCGAGGGCGGGTATGGCGAGGGCACATTGCACATCGTCACTGCCCCGGTGGACGGCACGGAGGGCAACGATCATATGGTGCTCGGCTATTCCGATGCGCAGGGCCAGATGATCGACGGCAGCGACGGTGCCAGCGAAGTGATCCTTGGCTACGGTGGCGACGACAAGATCTTTTCCGGTGGCGGCAATGATGAGGTCCATGGCGGCACAGGAAACGATTTCATCCGGGCCGAAGCGGGCAACGACCTGATCGTGGGCGGCGACGGCAATGATGTTCTGGACGGCGGCCTTGGCGCAGATACCCTGCAGGGCGGTGCGGGCGATGACGTCTACTGGATCGACGAGGCCGGGGATGTGATCAGCGATGTTGCAGGCGGCGGCCATGACAAGGTGTTGTCCGGGATCAGCCATGTCCTCGGGGCCGATTTCGAAGAGCTTTGGTTGAACGAAGGCTCTGCCGCCACCCATGGCACCGGCAACGAGACCGCCAACAAGATTGTCGGCAATGCAAACTTCAACATCCTGCTTGGCCTTGATGGCAACGACCAGATCTTTGGCGAGGCTGGCGAGGATCGCCTTGAAGGTGGGGCAGGCAACGACAACCTCTTTGGCGGCTCTGGCCTTGATGCCCTGTTTGGCGGCGACGGGTCGGACAAGCTTTATGGCGGGGCAGGGGCGGATACCCTGTCGGGCGGCGCGGGCAACGACAGCCTTTCGGCGGATGATGGCGGCGACCGCCTGATCGGCGGCACCGGTACCGACCTGCTTTCGGGGGCTGCGGGCAACGATGTGTTCGTCTTTGCCCAGGGTGACGGCAGGGACACGGTGAAGAACTTTCAAAACGGTATCGACCTGATCGAGTTTGCCGGGCTGAGCTTTGCCGATCTGACAATACGGGGCATCGGTTCGACCGTGCAGATCACCGATGGCTTCGGCGACTGCGTGATCCTGTCGAACACCCTCCTTGTCGATATCGACGCCACGGACTTTCTGTTCACCTGATCCGGGCGTCCGGGGCCGCGCAGAGGGCACGGCCCCAGCACATCACGCAGCCGGATGCACATGCGGCGCTCCGGAAAACCCTTCAGAACCAACCGCGTGCACCACGCCATCGGTCGACACCTGATCAAACCGATCATAGGCTGATGGCAACAGGCGGGAAGCACGATGGCTAAACTCAGTCCAGAAACAGTGACGCTCGATAGTGCCCGACCGCGTGGTGCAGGATCGCCGACCCTTGAAGAGGTCGGGGGTTGATCAGGCAGCCACGGCGGGCAGCCCGACGGCGGGATTGTCGGTGACGCGGGCCAGGGTTTCAAGAAACATGGAGCGTCGCGCATCCAGTGAACCCGGCAGCGTTCTCTCGTCGGTCATCGTCATTTCCATCTGGTTCAGGGTCTTGCAACCCGAACCTACTCCGAAGATCGACGATGGCCGCCCCGCGTCTCCACCGGCCGCGCGCTGCGCTACGCCGGAGGCTCCGCGCGCGGCCTCTTACACCAACTGTTGGGACACGGCTCCACCGAAATCGCCCGACCCGCTGCACGCGATGAACGTTCCGCGCGCCGGGCGATTGCTCAACCCGCGCCAACAGGCGTAAATGACCACCGGGCTCCGGTCGCGGCTGAATGAAAGACCAGTGGCAGGTCACATAACCAAACTTTAAGTCCGATGCCCTGCAAACCGGTCCGCTCGGCGTCGGCCTTGCGCAAGCCGCACCGGCAGGGGCGCGCGGCGCGTCAGGGTCTTTATCGCATAATCCGTATTATGTAATACACACCATCACACAACTGCTGCCTCGGCGAATGCCGCGTCGGTCAGGACGCGCGCTACCGAAAGGTCCGACAGATCAAGGCTTTGCCACGCCCCATGCAGCAGGTGTTCGGCAATGCCGCGCCCGACGGCCGGCGATTGCTGCAATCCGTGGCCCGAGAACCCGGTCATGAAATGCAGGTTCGGCACCTCGGGATGCGGACCCAGCAGCGCGTTCTGGTCCAGCGTGTTGTAATCATAATGCCCGACCCAGTGCCGCACCACCTTGACCGCATCGAACCCCGGCGCGCGGGCATAAAGCTGCGGCCAGATTACCTCTTCGAACAGATCGAGGTCGGGGTCGAAGTCATTGACATCACATGGCCCGTCGTCCTTCGGCACCGTGGCTGTGATCCAGTGCGTCTGTTCGGGGCGCAAATAGAACCCGGCGTCGACCAGCAACGGCGCGTCCGGGTGCCGGGCGTTCGGCGCGTCGATCACGAAGACCGTGCGCTTGCGTGGCTCGACCGGCACATCGAGCCCGGCCATCCGGGCAATCGTCGCGGCCCTTGTGCCTGCCGCGTTGATCACCGCCCCGCAGGCCACCACCTCCCCGGCGCCGAGATCAACCCCGCTGACCCTCCCGCCCGCCAGCCGCAGCCCGGTAACCTCGCCCCTGGCAAAGACCGCGCCTTGCGCCTTGGCCGCAGTGCGAAATCCGGCCAGCAGGCCCATGTTGTCGAACCAGCCTTCGTCACGCGGACCGAACGAGGCCGCCGTCAGATCGCCGACCTGCAGCCAGGGAAACCGCGCCTGCACCTGTGCCGGAGTCCAGACCTCGGTCGCCGCGCCAAATCGGCGTTGCAGGGCGGCATGATCGGCCATCACCTGTGGAGCTTCAGGCGCATGTCCCAGAAACAGATAGCCGTTCTCCCGCAGCCCCAGCGACGGCACCCCGACGTCATGGCCCAAGGCCGCCTGAAAATCGCGGATGAACCCGATGCCGAAGGCCGAAATCGCGACGTTGACCCCGGTGCTGAACTGCTGGCGGATCGAGGCGACCGACAGCGCTGTTGCGGCGCGGGCATGGCTCGGGTCGCGCTCGACCACCAGAACCGCCAGACCGGGGGCCAGCCGGGTCAGCCAGTAGGCCGCCGAAGCACCCATCACCCCGCCGCCCACGATCACCACATCCGCCCGGTCCAACACCCCTGCCCCATCCCCAACAACGGCTCGACAGACCGCCCGTCCTATGCGTATGACACCCTGAGGGAAAAGGACAAGCCCCGGTCGAATTGCCGGTCCGGGCAGAACCGGGGGACAAGGTGACAGCGTTTCTGTCGCTTCTGAATAGCATTGCAGAAGCGGAAACTTCGACGGTGGTTTGGGAACTTGCCTGCCGTCAATATCGGAACTGGGGGTTTTCGCGGGCCAATTACGGCTTCACCCGGTTCAAGTCGGATCGGTCGATCGGCGATCCCGATGACGCGCTGTTTCTGACCACCTCGGACGCGGCCTATGTCCAGCGGTATTTCCGCAACAACTTCTACGCCCGCACTCCGGTGTTCCGCTGGGCCGAGCGCAATTCCGGCAGTTGCACCTGGTCTTGGGTGAAAGCGGCCTATGAGGCCGGAACCCTGACCCCGGACGAGGCGGAAACCGTCCGGCAGAACCTGGCCAGTGGGATTGTTGCCGGAATTTCAGTCAGCTTTCCCGCCAACTCGACCCGTGCCAAGGGGGCCCTGGGGCTGATCGCCGATCCGGGGCTGGATCATGCGGCGGTCGAGAAAATCTATGCCGCCCACCGGATTGAACTCGAAGTGCTGGCGCACATGATGCATCTGAAGCTGATCCAGCTTCCCTACAGCGCGCGGCGCCGGGCCCTGACGTCGCGCCAGCGCGAGGCGCTGGAATGGGTGGCCGACGGCAAGACCAGTCAGGATGTGGCGCTGTTGATGGGGGTGTCGGCGGCGATGGTCGAAAAGCACCTTCGGCTGGCCCGCGAGTCGCTGGATGTCGACACCACCGCGCAGGCCGTGGCCAAGGCCGCCCTGATGAACCGGATCTACCATCGGTCGAACGCGACTTCCCTGGGGCTTTCAGACAGCAGGTAAGGATTCCCGGACTGGAATGACGTTGTGTAAGGAGTCATCCCAAGAGTGTTCCGGGTAGTGCGGAACGCAGGCCCTCTGCGCGAGTGCATTTTCACTCCCCTGCAGGGTGCCAAAGGCGCGTCGGTCCTCGCGGAGCGGCCGCTTGAGTGTTGGGCGGGCTGCATTTGTGGAGTTGCTGCCATTGTAACGGTATGACGCCAGTTCTTTTCCCCAGACAGGGCGTCTTGGCGGTGCAGACTCCCCAGGTCTGCACCGCCGTTTCTTGGTCGCGCGGCCGCTCGATTGCCCCCAAGCCGCCCGCCTGAGAGAGCACGGCAAACCATTCATCCGGCGGACATGAAAAAGCCCGGCCAACCGGCCGGGCCTTTCCTGAAACCCGCGCGCCGTCAGGACCCGGCGAGGGTTTTCGCCACTTCCGCAGCGAAATCCTCTTTTTCCTTCTCGATCCCTTCGCCGACGCCCATCCGGACAAAGCCGGTGATCGCGACGCCCGAGTCGGTGGCGGCCTGTGCCACCGTCACATCGGGGTTCATCACGAACATCTGGCCCAGCAGGGTGTTTTCCGCGAGGAACTTCTTCATCCGCCCCGGAATGACGTTGTTCTGGATTACGGCATCCGGCTTTGGCTTGGCCGAGGCCGCGTTTTCTTCCAGCGCCTTCTGGGTCTGCACGGCCAGCTCGCGTTCGACCACGGCCGGGTCCAGATCGGCCTCGGACAGGGCCAGCGGGTTGGTTGCCGCCACATGCATCGCGACCTGCTTGGCGAACTCGGCATTCGTCCCGGTGATCGCCACCAGAACGCCGATCCGCCCCAGCCCGTCGGCCACCGAGTTGTGGACATACATCGCCACATGCTCGCCCTCGACCGTCGCCATCCGGCGCAGGTTCAGGTTTTCGCCGATCGTGGCCACGGCCTCCTGCACCACCATCGACACCGGCTGACCGGCCAGATCGGCGGCCTTCAGCGCCTCGATGTCGTCACAGCGCAGCGCGGTCTTGGTGACGGCATGCACCATCGCCTGGAAATCGGCGTTCTTGCCGACGAAATCGGTTTCCGAGTTGATCTCGACCGCAACCCCGCGCCCGCCCGAAATGGCGACGCCCACCAGACCCTCGGCAGCCACCCGGTCGGCCTTCTTGGCGGCCTTGGCCAGACCCTTGGTGCGCAGCCAGTCCACGGCGGCTTCCATGTTGCCATCGGTTTCCACCAAGGCCTTTTTCGCATCCATCATGCCTGCGCCGGTGGAATCACGCAGCTCTTTCACCATCTGTGCGGTGACGGTCATATCTCGCTCCTGCAATAGGGTATCCCGGCGGGGCGTATCCCCGCCGTGTAACAGTCCTGCGACACCAAAGGTCGCTTGCGCCCTTACGCCTCGGCCAGAGCCTCTTCCTGCGGGGCCTCGTCCAGCGCGCCCAGATCGATCCCGGCGGCGCCCATCTGCGCCGTCATGCCGTCCAGCGCTGCCCGCGCCACCAGTTCGCAGTAAAGCCCGATCGCGCGGGCCGCATCGTCGTTGCCGGGGATCACATAATCCACGCCCTTGGGGCTGCAGTTGGTGTCCACCACACCCACCACCGGAATGCCCAGCTTCTGCGCTTCCAGAATGGCGAGGTCTTCCTTGCCGACGTCGATGATGAAGATCAGGTCGGGGGTGCCGCCCATCTCGCGGATGCCACCCAGAGACGCCTGCAGTTTGCCCTGCTCGCGCTCCATGTTCAGGCGTTCCTTCTTGGTCATGCCGTCCGCGCCGTTGGCCAGCATCTCGTCATACTGCTTGAGCCGCTGGATCGACTGGCTCACGGTCTTCCAGTTGGTCAGCGTGCCGCCCAGCCAGCGGTGGTTCATGTAGAACTGCGCACAGCGCTCGGCGGCCTCGGCCACCGGCTTTTGCGCCTGCCGCTTGGTGCCGACGAACAGGATGCGCCCGCCCTTGGCCACCGTGTCGCGCACCACCTTCAGCGCCGCGTCCAGCATCGGCACGGTCTGCGTCAGGTCGAGGATGTGAATCCCGTTGCGGTCGCCATAGATGTATTCCCCCATCTTGGGGTTCCAGCGTGCGGTCTGGTGACCGTAGTGAACGCCAGCTTCCAAAAGCTGACGCATGGTGAACTCGGGAAGAGCCATGCCCATATCCTTTTCCGGTTTGATCCTCGGTGAGGCCGTCTTCAGAGCTTGCGCCCCAACCGGCGGACCACACGGGATTTCTCCCCGCATCGCCCAAGCCCCACCTGTGAAGTGGGGGGCAGTTAGCGGGTCCGCGCGGGCTTGGCAAGCCCATAACGTCACTGTCGGCACCCCAGCCCCTCGACCACCAGCAGGTCATAGTCGGCCACCTGGTCATACATCAGCATCGCCGCCTGCTGCGCCAGGCTCTTGAAGGCATCGGTGGCGGCGGCGAGCGATGCGAATTCCACCACGACGATCCGCGGCTTGGGACTGCCCGCCCCGATGGTGCCGGTGTCCGACCGGATGATCATGTCGCCCCCGGCCCGGTCGATCGCGTCGATCGCCACGTCCAGATACTGGTCATAGCGCATCTTATCCAGCACCCGGACAGAGATGATCCAATAGCCTTTGGGCACACAATCCGCTGCGGGCGGGCAAGGACGCGCAAAACTGTGGCCGTAATCGTTATCCATGTCCACCGGCACAATTTCACCTCTGGGTTGTGTAAAATTCAGCCTTATCATGTCCGGGATGCAAAATGGGCCTGCATTGCGGCGTTTACAAGGCAATCCGCCCCTTTCAGACCGGGCTTTGCGCCGCAATCCGCCTGTCGGCGCCCAGCTGACTCCTTCCACGCCGATCCTCGATCAATCTGATCCAGATCATGGAACCGGGGGGCCGCAGTGCGGCTTTATCCGGTTGCGCGCTGTCTCAGCCGCCAAACCGCAAAGGACCGTTCCCATGCTTGCTCCCAGTGCCCTCGTCGTCGTCGCGGACGGCTCTTCCGCCCATCTTTACAAGAACATCGGCCACGAGACGATCTCGCTCGAACTGCTGGAAACCATCACGCCGCACAGCCTGACCCATGACGAAGGTCTGGCAGGTCATTCGCTGGTCGAGCAGACACCGCAGGATCGCGGCGAATCAGGGTTCATCGGCCAACTGGTGCACAAGCTGAACGCGCTGGCCCTGGCCCACGCCCTGCCGTCCGAGGTGGTGATCGTCGCCGATCCGACCTCGCTCGGCCACATGCGCCCGCTCTATCATGCCGAGTTGAAGAAGCGGATCGTGCGGGAACTGCACAAGACGATGGTGAAAGCCTCGGCGCATGACCTGGCGCTTGCCTTGTCGAAGGCCTGATGGCCGCAGGGTGCGCAAGGATTGCGCACCTTCCCCTCGTCTGCGCGCCCTTCCCGCCGCGCCAAGGGTTGCCAGACCACCCGTTACCTCCACCCATAGCACCCTCTTTTCCAAGACACCCCGCCCTGACCCGCGCCGGGGCGCCGCCATCCCCCTTGCATCCCGCCGCCCCCTTTGCCATTCCCCCGGCATGATCCCTGCCCCCGACATCCTGTGCATCGGCGCCGTCCTGTGGGACATCATCGGCCGCTCTCCCGCCGCGATGCGGGCCGGGTCCGACGTGCCCGGCCGGATCACCCGCCAGCCCGGCGGGGTGGCGATGAACATCGCGATGACGCTGGCGCGGTTCGGCCTGCGCCCTGCCCTGCTGACCGCGATCGGGCGCGACCCCGAGGGGGACGACCTTGCCGCCGCCTGCGCCCGGATCGGGCTGATCACCGAGCATGTCTACCGATCCGACGATCTGCCGACCGACCTCTACATGGCCATCGAGGGCGCGAACGGCCTCGTCGCCGCGATCGCCGACGCCCATTCGCTGGAGGCGGCGGGCGACAAGATCCTGCGGCCGCTGGCGGACGGGCGGCTGGGGTCGGTGCAGGCCCCCTACCCCGGGCTGATCGCGCTGGACGGCAACCTGACCGAAGCCCTGCTGGCCGACATTGCCCGCTCGCCCCTGTTCGCCGCCGCCGATCTGCGCGTGGCCCCCGCCAGCCCCGGCAAGGCCGAACGCCTGCTGCCCCTGCTGTCGCACCCTTGTGCCACGCTCTATGTCAACCTCGAGGAGGCCGCCCTGCTGGCCAAGGCACGCTTTGCCGATGCAGGCACGGCGGCGCAGGCCCTGCTGGATCGCGGAGCCGCCCGGGTGCTGGTGACCGACGGCGCGCGGACCTGTGCCGATGCGGCGCGGGGGGCAGGCGTGATCACCGACATTCCCCCCGCCGTGATGGTCACCCGCGTCACCGGGGCGGGCGATACGTTCATGGCGGCCCACATCGTCGCCGAACGGCGCGGCGCCGCCCGCGCCGCTGCCCTGCGCCAGGCCCTGATGGCTGCCGCCGACCATGTGTCCGGCGAGATCGGACTTTCCGGAAGGATCGGATCATGACCCTGCCCCTGTCATTCGCGCCCGAGGTCGACGCCGCCCGCAGCACCGGGGTGCCGATCGTGGCGCTGGAATCGACGATCATCACCCACGGCATGCCATGGCCGCAGAATGTTGAAACCGCCCGCGCCGTCGAGGCGGTGGTGCGGGCCGGCGGGGCGGTTCCCGCGACCATCGCGGTGATGGGCGGGCGCATCCACATCGGGCTGGCGGCGGCCGAGCTGGACCGGCTGGGGCAGGCGCAGGGGGTGATGAAGCTCAGCCGCGCCGATCTGGCGGTCTGTCTGGCCACCGGGCGCACGGGGGCCACCACAGTGGCGGCCACCATGATCTGCGCGCATCTGGCGGGGATCGCGGTGTTTGCGACAGGCGGCATCGGTGGGGTGCATCGCGGGGCCGAGACCAGCTTTGACATCTCGGCCGACCTGATGGAACTGGCGCACACCCCGGTGACCGTGGTGGCCGCCGGGGCCAAGGCCATTCTCGATCTGCCCAAGACGCTGGAGGTGCTGGAAACCCACGGCGTTCCCGTCATCGCCTATGGTCAGGACGACTTTCCGGCCTTCTGGTCACGCTCGTCGGGTCTGAAGGCCCCGCTGCGGCTGGACACCCCGGCCCAGATTGCCGCCGCGCACCGGATGCGCCGGGCCCTGGGGCTGGCAGGCGGGCAACTGATCGCCAACCCGATTCCACATGCCGCCGAAATCCCGCGCGCCGAGATCACCCCGTTCATCGAAGCGGCCCTGGCCGACGCCGCGGCCACCGGGATCACCGCCAAGGCGGTCACGCCCTTTCTGCTGCAACGGCTGTTCGAGGCGACCGAGGGCCGCTCGCTGACCGCCAACATCGCCCTGGTGCTGAACAACGCGGCACTGGGGGCGGCGATTGCGGTTCAGATCGCGACGGGGTGAATTCGCGGTTGTCTGGCAGACCCCCGCTGACTAGCCTGCCTTGAACCCGGAGAATGCCCATGACCGATCTGCCGCCCCCCCGCCGAAAAAGCCTGTTCGGCGCGCTGCGGGCCAGCTTTCTGACCGGGCTTGTGGTGGTTCTGCCGGTCGGCCTCACGATCTATCTGATCTGGACGGTGATCGGCTGGATCGACGGCTGGATCCTGCCGCTGATCCCGGCCGCCTATCAACCCGAGGCGCTGCTGCAGCGGTTCTTCGGCCCCGAGGCGAACTATCCGGTGCGCGGGGTCGGCGTCATCGTGTTTCTGGTCTTCACCATTCTGGTTGGCTGGATCGGCAAGGGGCTGATCGGGCGGTCGATGATCGGCTGGGGCGAGGCGCTGGTGGACCGCATGCCGATCATCCGGTCGGTCTACACCGGGATCAAGCAGATCGCCGAGACGATGTTCAACAAGACCGACGCGAGTTTCGACAAGACCTGTCTGGTGGAATTCCCCCGTCCCGGGGTCTGGGCACTCGGGTTCGTGTCATCCAAGGCCAAGGGCGAGATCGCCGCGAAACTGCCGGCGGGCGACGATATCATCTCGGTCTTCATCGGCCTGACGCCGTTCACCTCGGGGTTTCTGGTGTTCGTGCCGCGCAGCGAGGTCATCCTGCTGGACATGTCGATGGATGACGCGGCCAAGATGGTGGTGTCGGGCGGGCTGGTTTATCCCAACGGCAAAGTCGGGACGCCCGCCTGACCGTCACATCGCGGTCCAGCCGCCATCGACCGAAATCGCCGTGCCGGTGATCTGCGCGGCAGCTTCCGAACACAGGAACACCACGGTGCCCCCCATCTGTTCGACCGTGGCAAACTGGCGCGACGGCTGGCGGTCCAGCATCACGTTCTTGATCACCTCTTCGCGGCTCATGTTGTGCGTTTTCATCTGGTCGGGGATCTGCGCCTCGACCAGCGGGGTCAGGACATAGCCGGGGCAGACCGCGTTGCAGGTGATGCCCAGACCCGCCACTTCCAGCGCCGTGACCTTGGACAGGCCGACGACGCCATGCTTGGCCGCGACATAGGCCGATTTGAACGGGCTGGCCGTCAACCCATGCGCCGAGGCCACGTTGACCACCCGCCCCCAGCCGCGCGCCTTCATCCCAGGCAGGGCGGCGGCGGTGGTGTGAAATGCGGACGACAGGTTGATCGCGAGGATCAGGTTCCACTTGTCCACCGGAAAGTCGTCGATCGGGGCCACATGCTGGATGCCCGCGTTGTTCACCAGGATGTCGCAGGCCCCCGCCTTGGCGATCAGCGCCCGGCAGTCGTCGCCGTTCGACATGTCGGCGGCGATGTAGCGGACGGGAACGGCATGTTCCGCCGCCAGTTGGGCCGCCAGCGCGTGATCTTCGGGCCGGTCGGAAAAGCTGTTCAGCACGACACTCGCCCCGGCCCGCGCCAGTTCTGCGGCGATGCCCAGCCCGATGCCGGAATTCGACCCGGTGACGATCGCGGTTTTTCCCGAAAGACTCATGACGGCTCTCCTGTTTGGATGGCCGCAGCATACCGGGTCACAGCGCATCGCGACAGGTGCCGCAAATGCAAATCGACGCTGCAGCGCGGCGTTTCGCGCATGAAAAAAAACGCCAGCACAAGGCTGGCGTTCAGTTATGAGGCAGGTTTCATACAGGCAAGAAACCTATCGAGCAGTGATGGGGTTATACGACGGCTTGCGGGACAGTCCAAGTTAAAAGTTTGAAAAGGTTCACAAGCCGCCCTAGGCTCGGCCCCAGCAAATACAGGGATCGGGGGAATGTTGCCCAGATGAGCTCGATTTTTTTCTCACATCTGCGGCGGTGCACGGCGGTTCTGGCGCTGCTTTTCGCGGGCGTTTCTGCCGGTGCCGAGTCGATGCACGGCATAGCTATGTATGGCACCCCCGCCCTTCCACCCGATTTTGTGTCCCTGCCCTATGCCAACCCGGATGCCCCGAAGGGCGGGCGGATCGTGTTCGGGGTGGCGGGGGGGTTTGACTCGCTCAACCCGTTCATCTTGAAAGGTGTGGCCCCGGCGGGGGTTGCCGCCCTGACGGTGGAGACCCTGATGGGCCGGTCCTATGACGAACCCTTCACGCTCTATGGTCTGCTGGCCGAATCGGTCAGCATCGATGACGCGCGGAGCTGGGTGGAATTCACCCTGCGCGAGGGTGCCCGATTCTCGGACGGCACGCCGGTGACAGTCGAGGATGTGATCTGGTCGTTCGAAAAGCTGGGCACCGAAGGCACGCCGCGCTATGCCGGGGCGTGGAAAAAGATCGCCGCGTCGGAACAGACCGGGCCGCGGTCGGTGAAGTTCACCTTCAACACCGCCGACCGGGAATTGCCGCTGATCCTCGGGTTGCGGCCGATCCTGTCGAAGGCGGCGTGGCAGGGGCGCGATTTTGCGCAAACCACGCTGACCCCGGTGGTGGGCTCGGGTCCCTATGTGGTGGACAAGGTCGAGCCGGGCCGCGTCATCACCTATCGCCGCAACCCCGACTGGTGGGGCCGCGATCTGCCGTTCAATCGCGGGATGCACAATTTCGACGAGGTCCGCTATGACTATTTCTCGGACCCCGGCGTGATGTTCGAGGCGTTCAAGGCGGGCGTGATCACCAGCTACCGCGAGACCAACCCGGCGAAGTGGCTGGGCAGCTACGACTTTCCGGGGGTCGCCTCGGGCGCCATCGTGAAATCAGAAATCCCGCATGGCCGCCCGTCGGGGATCGAGGGGTTCGTGTTCAACACCCGCCGTCCGATGTTCGCCGATTGGCGGGTGCGGCAGGCCCTGATCGAGGTTTTCGATTTCGAGGCGATCAACGCCACGCTGAACGGCGGGGCCACCCCGCGCATCCAAAGCTATTTCTCCAACTCCGACCTCGGTGCCCCCCCCGGCACGCCTGCCACGGGGCGGGTGCTGGAATTGCTGACCCCGTTCCGCGATCACCTGCTGCCCGGCGCGATCGAAGGCTATGCCCTGCCGGTGTCCGACGGCACCCAGACCAACCGCAAGGCGCTGCGCCGCGCGATCGCCCTGCTGGAGGAGGCCGGGCTGACGGTAGAGGACGGCACGCTGCGCACCCCCGATGGCACGCCTTTTGCGTTCGAGATTCTGCTGGCCAACGGCGCGTCCGACATGATCGCCGCCGCCAACATCTATGCCGAGGCGCTGCGGCGGCTGGGGGTCGAGGTGCAGGTGACCAACATCGACGCGGCGGCCCTGAACGAGCGGACCAAGGCCTATGACTTCGACATGACCCATTACGTACGCGGGCTGTCGCTGTCGCCGGGCAATGAGCAGATGCTGTATTGGGGGTCTGCGGGGGTCGAGACGCCCGGCACCGGCAACTGGATGGGGATGGCCTCACCCGCCGCCGAGGCGATGATCGCAACCATGCTGGCGGCCACCGCGCGCGAGGATTTCGTGCCGGCCGTGCAGGCGCTGGACCGCATCCTGATCAGCGGGCGCTATGTGGTGCCGATCTGGTATTCCGATGTCTCGCGGCTGGCGCATGCCAAGACCTTGCGTTTTCCGCAAAGACTGCCACTATATGGCGATTGGCTGGGGTTTCAGCCAGAGGTCTGGTGGGCTCAGGAGTAGGCGATGCGGGCGGTGATCTTGGGTGTGATGCTGGCGCTTGCCGGCTGCAATACGGTTGCCGGGGTGGGGCGCGATCTGACTGCGGGGGCGGATACGGTCGGCGGGTGGTTTCGCTAGGGGGCGGCAGTGATCCATCTGGACATCTTCTCGGACCCGGTCTGCCCGTGGTGCTATATCGGCAAGGCGCATCTCGACCGCGCCCTGGCGCAGCGCCCGGATCATCCCTTCGTCATCGCCTGGCACCCGTTCCAGTTGAACCCCGACATGCCGCGAGAGGGACAGGATCGCGCCGGGTACCTGGAGGAGAAATTCGGCGGGCGCGCCCGGGCGGCGGCGATCTATGCCCGGGTCGAGCAGGCGGCCATCGAGGCGGGGGTCGAGATGGATCTCGCCGCGATGACCTGGATGCCCAACACGCTGGACGCGCACCGCCTGATCCATTGGGCGGGGCTTGAGGGGCGGCAGGCGGCGGTGAAAACGGCGCTGATGCGGGGGTTCTTCCGCGACGGGCGCAACATCGGCGACCCCGCGACGCTGATCGAAATCGCCGGGGCCTGCGGGTTGGACGAGCGGGTGATCGCGCGGCTGCTGGCTTCGGATGCCGACCGCGACGACATCGCCGCGCGCGACATGGATGCCCGGCGCAAGGGGGTCAACGCGGTGCCGACCTTTCTGATCGCGCGGCAGTATGTGGTGCAGGGCGCGCAGCCGCCCGAGGTCTGGTGTCAGGTGATCGACGACCTGCTGGCGTTGCCACAGCCCTGACCGGTGCGCCCCGGAGGCCCGGGATGCGCGTTGCCGCACCTTGCCTTCCCGGAGGATTTCAGGCCCCTTGCGCCTGACCGCTGTGGGCGGGGCATGGCGAAAGACCCGAAGATGATGATCGAACCCCCGAGCAGACCCCGGATTGCGCCGCTGAGCACGGGCGAATTCATCGCTCTGACCGCGATGCTGTTCGCCACCATCGCGTTTTCCATCGACTCGATGCTGCCCGCCCTGCCGCAGATCGCGCTGGAGCTGACGCCTGCCGACCCCAACCGCGCGCAACTGATCCTGACCTCTTTCGTGCTGGGAATGGGGATCGGCACCCTGTTTGCCGGGCCGCTGTCGGATGCGTTCGGCCGCAAGAACACCATCATGGCGGGGGCGGCGTTGTATTCGCTGGCCGCTCTGGCCGCCTATGTTGCGCCGAGCCTCGAAACGGTATTGCTCGCGCGGCTGGTGCAGGGGCTGGGGGCCGCGGGGCCGCGCATCGTGACGCTGGCGATGGTGCGTGACCTGTACCGCGGGCGCGAGATGGCGCGGATCATGTCCTTTACCATGATGTTCTTCATCCTGGTGCCCGCGATTGCGCCGATGATGGGGCAGGTGATCATCGCGGGCTTCGGCTGGCGCGGGGTGTTTCTGGCGTTTCTGGTGTTCTCGGCGGTGTCGATGGTCTGGCTGGGGCTGCGGCAACCCGAAACCCTGCCGCCTGCGCAACGCCGCCCCCTGTCGGGGGCCGAGCTGTGGTCGGCGCTGCGCGAGGTGCTGTCGCATCGGGTGATCGTGATGTCGGTCGCCGTGCAGACGCTGGTGTTCGGCTGCCTGTTCGGCTGTCTGTCGCAGATCCAGCAGATTTTCGACCAGGCCTACGGGCGCGGCGACAGTTTTCCGCAGTGGTTCGCGCTGATCGCGCTGGCGTCGGGGCTGGCGTCGATCACCAATGCGCGGTTGGTGGGGCGGTTGGGGATGCGGTTTCTGGTGCGCCGGACCATCGGTGTGCAGGCCGCGCTGTCGCTGGCCGTGCTGCTGGCCTTTGCGGCCGGGGTGGTGCCGGAGGCGGCGCAGTTCTACGTCTGTTTTGCGTGGATGCTCGGCGTCTTTGCGATGGCGGGCCTGACCATCGGCAACCTGAACGCGCTGGCGATGGAGCCTGTGGGGCACATCGCCGGGATGGCGGCGTCGGTGACCGGGGCGATTGCCACCGTTGGTGCCGTCGTGCTGGCCGCCCCTCTGGGCCTTGCGTTCGACGGAACGCCGCTGCCGCTGATGGCGGGGATCGCCCTGTTCGCAAGCGTGGCATGGATGCTGACCAGGGGATTGGCGCGTTAGGCTTTCTTGACCACCTTTTCGGCCAGCGCCCGGGCAATATCGGCGGCACCCTTGATCCGGTCGGATTCGGTGCGCCAGTCGCGCACCAGCACCAGCTTGTTGCCCGCGATGCGCGCCGTGGCCCCCTGTGATTTGATGTAGTCGACCAGCCCGGCGGGGTCGGCGAACTTGTCGTTGTGAAACTGCACCGTCGCCCCTTTCGGCCCCGCGTCCAGTCGGCTGATGCCGGCGCGCTTGCACAGGGCCTTGATGCGGACCACCAGCATCAGTGTGTTGACCTCGCGCGGCAAGGGGCCGAACCGGTCGATCAGTTCGGCGGCAAACCCCTCCAACTCCACTTTGGTCTGCAGGGACGACAACCGGCGATAAAGGCCTAAACGCACGTCCAGATCAGGCACATAAGGATCGGGGATCAACACCGGCACCCCGAGGTTGATCGTCGGCGCCCATTGATCGTCCAGCTTTGAAAGCCCCTGCAACTCGCCCGATTTGATCTTGGCGATCGTGTCTTCCAGCATCTGCTGATACAACTCGTAGCCGACTTCCTTGATATGCCCCGACTGTTCCTCGCCCAAGAGGTTTCCCGCGCCGCGCAGGTCAAGGTCATGGGACGCCAGGTTGAAGCCCGCCCCAAGGCTGTCGAGACTGGACAACAGCCGAAGCCGCTTGGTGGCCTGCGGGGTCAGGGGCGCGCGGGGTTTGGTGGTCAGATAGCAATAGGCCCGGGTCTTCGACCGACCGACCCTGCCCCGGATCTGATACAACTGGCTCAGCCCGAACATGTCGGCGCGGTGGACGATCATCGTGTTGGCGGTGGGGATGTCGAGGCCCGACTCCACAATCGTCGTCGCCAGCAGCACATCGAACTTGCCGTCGTAGAACTGGTTCATCCGGTCATCCAGATCGCCCGCCGCGAGTTGCCCGTGGGCGATGACGAAACTCACCTCGGGCACATGGGTGCGCAGGAAATCCTCGATCTCCGGCAGATCGGCGATGCGGGGCACGACGTAAAAGCTTTGCCCGCCGCGATAATGCTCGCGCAGCAGGGCTTCGCGCAGGGTGATCGTGTCGAATTCGCTGACATAGGTGCGGATCGCCAGACGGTCCACCGGCGGGGTGGCGATGATCGACAGATCGCGCACCCCGGCGAGGGAAAGTTGCAGCGTGCGCGGGATCGGCGTGGCGGTCAGGGTCAGCACATGGACTTCCGCCCGCATCTCCTTCAGCCGCTCCTTGTGGCTGACGCCGAAATGCTGCTCTTCGTCGATCACCATCAGGCCAAGGTTCTTGAACCGCACGCCCTTGGCCAGCAGCGCATGGGTGCCCACCACGATATCGACCGTGCCATCGGCCATCGCGGCGCGGGTGGCGTTGGCGTCCTTCGTGGAAACAAAGCGCGACAGGGGGCGCACGCTGATCGGAAAACCCCGGAAGCGTTCGGCGAAACTGCGATAATGCTGGCGGGCGAGCAGCGTTGTGGGGCAGATCACCGCGACCTGCAACCCCGACAGCGCCGCAACAAAGGCCGCGCGCATCGCCACCTCGGTCTTGCCGAAGCCCACATCGCCGACGATCAGCCGGTCCATCGGCGACCCCTTCTCCAGATCCGCCACCACATCGGCAATCGCCGAAAGCTGGTCATCGGTTTCCTGATAGGGGAAGCGGGCGGCGAATGCCTCCCAGATGCTGTGCGGGGCTTCCAGAATGGGGGCGTGCCGCAAGGCGCGTTCGGCGGCGATCCGCATCAGGCGGTCGGCAATCTCCCGGATGCGGTCCTTGAGTTTCGCCTTCTTGGCCTGCCAGGCGCCGCCGCCCAGACGGTCCAGCAGACCGTCCTCATGGCCATAGCGGCTGAGAAGTTCGATATTCTCGACCGGCAGATAAAGCTTCGCGTTTTCAGCATATTCCAAGGCGACGCAAGCATGGGGCGCCCCGAGTGCCGTGATGGTTTCCAGCCCCAGATAGCGGCCCACCCCATGTTCGACATGCACCACCAGATCGCCCGGCGTCAGGGCATCGACCTCGCGCAGGAAGTTTTCCGCCTTGCGCCGCTTGCGCGGTTTCGCGACCAGCCGATCCCCCAGCACGTCCTGTTCGGAAATCACGGCCAGCCCCGGCGCGGTATAGCCCGCCTCCAGCGCCCAGATCATCAGGTAAAGCCCGCCGCGCGTTTCAGGAACCTCGCGGAAGTCCCTGATCTCTTTTGCCTGTTTCAGCCCCTGATCGGACAACAGCCCGCGCAGCCGTTCCCGCGCGCCTTCGGACCAAGACGCGATCACCACATTGCCGTCTTTCAGCAGCGCCTGAACATGATCCTTCAACGCCCCGAAAAGGCTGATGGATTCCTGCTGACGCTCTGGTGAGAAACTGCGCCCGATCCGGCCTTGCGCATCCAGCACCCCCGGCCCCGGAGCCTGCGGCAGCGGCGACAGTTGCACGACGCGGTGCGCGGCAATCGCCTGCTCCCACGCGCGGTCGTCAAGATACAAGAGCCCCGGCGCGATGGGTTTGTAAACCGTATCCAGCCGCCCCTTGGCGGTCATCGCCTCGCGGCGGCTGTCATGCTGGTCTGCGATCCCGTCCCACCGCGACAGGCGGGCGGCGGTCACCTGATCGTCCAGCATCACGCTCGCAGTCGGCAGATAGTCGAACAGCGTCTCCATCCGGGCGTGAAAGAAGGGCAACCAATGCTCCATCCCCTGATGCTTGCGCCCCGCCGAAACCGCTTCATAAAGCGGGTCATCCGACCCGGCGGTGCCGAATTCGACGCGGTAGTTCTGCCGGAACCGGGTGATGGCGGCCTCGTCGAGGATGATCTCGGACATCGGGGCCAGATCGACCGCCTTCAGTTTGGCCGTGGTGCGCTGCGTGGCAGGGTCGAACCGTCGCGCGCCATCCAGCACGTCGCCGAAGAAATCCAGGCGAACCGGGCCGCCGCGCCCCGGCGGGAAGATGTCGACGATGCCGCCGCGAATGGCGAAATCGCCGGGTTCGGCAACGGTCGACACCGGCGAAAACCCCATCCGCGCCAGAAAGCCGCGCAGATGCGCCTCGTCCACCCGATCCCCCACCCGGGCAATGAACGACGCCCCCGCGATCACCTCGCGCGCGGGCAGCCGTTGGGTCGCAGCGTTCAGCGTGGTCAGCACCACGAACGGCCCGGTCAGCCCGGCGGCCAGCACCGCCAGCGTCGCCATCCGCCGCGCCAGAACGTCGGGGTTCGGCGACACGCGGTCGTAAGGAAGGCAATCCCAGGCCGGCAGGTCCAGCACCACCGCATCGGGAGCCACCACCGCCAGCGCCGCCCGCATCGCCTCCATCCGCTTGTCGTCGCGCGCGACATGGACCACCGGCTGCCCCCGCGCCAGTTCGCGCGCCAGCAGGGTCGCGTCATAACCCTCGGGGGCCCCGCCAAGAAGGATGCGGTCCGCCATCGATCAGCCCAAGGCGCCGATCTGGATGTTCTGATACATGCCGAACATCGCGGTCACGAAGATGGCCAGCATCCCCAGAACCTGGGTCGCCAGCCGGTGCCGCGCCAGCCTGCGGAACAGCGCAGCCCCGGTATTCTCGCCCGCCGCGATCAGCCGCGCGGTGCGCAGCGTCATCAGCCCCAGCAGCGACACCGGCACCAGCATCATCAGAACGGCCTGGGCCAGTTCGACCTGATAGCCGAAACCGAGGATGATGAGGGTGGTGATCAGAAAACACACGAAGGCAACCAGCAGCAACCCGGCGGTGCGCGCGATGCCCAGCATCCGGTTGGTGGTGATCCGCACCATGGTTTCCAGATCTTGCAGCGTTTCGCCCCCGTCGCGGCGCGCCCGCACGATCATGTCGAACGGCACCCCGACAACCCAATGGCTGGCAGACGACCACAACACGGCCAGCGCGATCCAGTACCACAGGTTCGAAAACGACCGCAGGTCGATCAGTTCGAAGATGGTCTGAACCCAATCCATGCCGCGGTGCCCCGGTTTCTGTTTTGTATCGCGTGTCCGCACCATCGTTATGCCGACTTGAGGCGCGCGCCTTTCCATGGCAGGCAAGAGCTTCAACCGCAAGCCCCCGCCAGAACGCCGCCGGAAAGCCACGCCATGCACCCCATTCTCGCCCCCTACCCCGCTGCCCGCCTTCGCCGGCTGCGGCGCACCCCGGCCTTGCGCGCCCTGGCGCAAGAGCACGACCTGTCGGTTGGTGACCTGATCTGGCCGGTTTTCCTGCGCGACGGGGTGAACATGCGCGAGCCGATCGCCTCGATGCCCGGTGTGGCGCGGCTGAGCCTCGATCTTGTGGTGAAGGCGGCGGAAGAGGCGGCGGGGTTGGGCATTCCGGCGATCTGTCTGTTTCCCTATACCGATCCGTCGCTGAAAACCGGAGACTGCGCCGAGGCGTGGAACCCCGACAACCTGACCAACCGGGCGATCCGGGCGATCAAGGCCGAGGTGCCCGAGATCGCGGTGATGACGGATGTTGCGCTCGACCCCTACAACGCCAACGGGCATGACGGGCTGGTGCGCGACGGGATCATCCTGAACGATGAATCCGTCGAGGTGCTGGTGCGGATGGCGCTGGTGCAGGCCGAGAGCGGGGCCGACATCATCGGGCCGTCCGACATGATGGATGGCCGGATCGGCGCGATGCGCGCGGCACTTGAGGCGGCGGGGCACAAGGACGTGGCGATCCTGTCTTATGCCGCGAAGTATGCATCGGCCTTCTACGGCCCGTTCCGCGATGCGGTGGGGGCGTCCGGCGCGCTGAAGGGGGACAAGAAGACCTATCAGATGAACCCCGCCAACAGCGCCGAGGCGTTGCGGCTGGTCGCACGCGATCTGGCCGAAGGGGCCGACATGGTGATGGTCAAGCCGGGGATGCCCTATCTCGACATCTGCCGACAGGTGAAGGACGCCTTCGGTGCGCCGACCTATGCCTATCAGGTGTCAGGCGAATATGCGATGATCCAGGGGGCCGCCCGGAACGGCTGGATCGACGGGACGCAGGCGATGCTGGAAAGCCTGATGTCGTTTCGCCGCGCGGGGTGCGACGGGGTGCTGACCTATTTCGCCCCGGCGGCGGCCCGCGCGATCCGGGGGGGGCTGATCTGATCGGCGGGGCTTTGCTGCGCCCGACAGCGGGCATGACAGCGGCGCTGAAACCCGCTATGGTTGCCGTAACGGGGCCGACAGAGCCCCCTGGCCGAGGCGTGAGAGGGCGGAACATGACACAGGTTTCCCGACGGGTTTTTCTGGGGATGACGGCGACGGCACTGGCGCTGGCAGGTTGCGACGGGGCGATCACCGGCAACGGGGTCGGGTCCAACGGCGCGGCCAAGATCGACGCCCGGGTGGCGGCGACGCGCAACTATCTGTTCGACCGCTATCCCGGCACCCGCGACCTCGCGGCACGGGCGGCGGGGGTTCTCTACATGCCGCTGGTCACCGAGGCGGGGTTCGGCGTCGGCGGCGGCTATGGCCGGGGGGCGCTGCAGTTGAACGGGGCCACGGTCGACTATTATTCGGCCACCCGCGCCACCATCGGGTTCCAGATCGGGGCGCAGCAATATGCCCATGCGCTGTTCTTCATGACGCCCGCCGCGCTGGAGAATTTCCGCCGATCGTCCGGTTGGGCCGCCGGTGCGGATGTGCGCTATGCCACGCCCGAAATGGGCGGCAGCATCGGCAAGGAGACCACCGAACTGGATCCGGTGATCGGGCTGGTGTTCGGCCAGCAGGGCCTGATCGCCGGGGCGACGCTGGCCGGCGTGAAATACAGCCGCATCATTCCGTAATAGACAGGTCCAGGACGAACAGCCGATCGTCGTCTTCGATCACGCCGCTGTCGAGAAATCCAAGACGTTCGTAAAAGCCCCGGTTGCTGTGCGATGCGGTGCTGACGCCGACGACAAGGCTTGGTGCACCCCAGTCGCGGGCAGACTGGATGGCGAAGTCGATGGCCTGCGCCCCATATCGCTTGCCCTGATGCTGTGACGCGATCATCAGCCGCCAAAGATAGGCTGCCCCGGGCGCGACGAGGGGCCCGTTGGCGCGCACGCCGTCCGGGTCGATCATCGCCATCAGTCCGACTGGCGCGTCCCCGTCCCACAGGCCCCAGATATAGGCTCCGGGCTCGTAGGGGGCTTCAGCGAAGGTCTTGAGATTGGCTGACACAAGGTCGCGCTGGTCGGGTCGGACTTCAAGCTCGATCAGCGGCCACAGCGTTTCGCGCGTGACGGGCCGCCGTTCAAGCATCAGCGCAGCCGCCGGATCAGGCTCGACGTGTCGCCCCGCCCGCCGCCCATCCGCTGCACGTCCTTGTAGAACTGATCGACAAGGGCGGTCACTGGCAGGCTGGCGCCGATCTGGTTGGCGGTGTCGAGGCAGATGCCGAGGTCTTTCCGCATCCAGTCGACCGCAAATCCGAAATCAAAGCGGCCTTCCAGCATCGTCTTGTGGCGGTTCGCCATCTGCCAGCTTCCCGCCGCCCCCTGCGCGATCACCTCGACCACCGCCGCCCCGTCGAGCCCGGCCTTTTCGCCAAAGGCCAGCGCCTCGGACAGGCCCTGCATCAGGCCCGCGATGCAGATCTGGTTCATCATCTTCGCCAGTTGACCCGCCCCTGTGTCGCCCAGACGGCGGCAGATCCGGGCATAGGCCGCCATCACCGGCTCGGCAGCCGCGTAGTCGCTTTCGGTGCCGCCGCACATGATCGACAACTGGCCGTTCTCGGCCCCCATCTGCCCGCCCGACACGGGGGCGTCGACAAACCCCAGACCCGCCGCCGCGGCGATCGCCCACATCTCGCGCGTCACCTGCGCCGACACGGTGGTGTGATCGACGAACACCGCCCCCGGTGCCATGCCCGCAAAGGCCCCATCCGGCCCGAGGCAGATGCCGCGCAGATCGTCATCGTTGCCGACGCAGGCCATGATGAACGCGGCCCCGGCGGCCGCCTCGCGCGGGGTCGCGGCCTGGGTTCCGCCATGGGCGGCGACCCAAGCCTCGGCCTTGGCCGCCGTGCGGTTGTAGACCGTCACGTCATGCCCCTTGGCCGCCAGATGCCGCGCCATCGGCCCGCCCATCACGCCCAACCCCAGAAATGCCACCCGCGCCATCGCAGCCCCCGTCATTGCCCAATCCCTGCGAATGGACTAGGAACACCTCATACCTCCATCGTCAAGAACTGGCCGAAACATGCTGACTGCCTTCCGCTGGCTTTTGCGTCTGTTTACCGGTCTGGTGGTCCTGATCCTGGCGGCGCTGCTGATCAGCTATTACTTCCTGTCGCGGTCGCTGCCCGACTATTCCGAGACCTTTCGGATCAGCGGCCTGACCGCCCCGGTCGAGATCGTGCGCAACAATGCCAACGTGCCGCATATCTTCGGGGCGACTGACCGCGATGTGTTTTTCGCGCTCGGCTTTGCCCATGCGCAGGACCGGTTGTGGCAGATGACCATGCTGCGCCGCACCGCCCAGGGGCGGCTGTCGGAGGTGTTCGGGGCGCGCACCCTGAAGATCGACGAGCTGCTGCGGCGGTTCGACCTGTATCCGCTGGCGCTGTCGTCGGTCGCGGTGCAGGACGAGGCCACGCAGGCCGCGTTGCAGGCCTATGCCGACGGGGTGAATTCCTGGATCGGTCAGGTCAATGCGCAGGCGCGCGGGCGGGGGGCGCCGGAATTCTTCCTGTTTTCCAGCGACATCAGTGCCTGGGCCCCGGCCGACAGCCTGGCGATCATCAAGCTGATGGCGCTGCAACTGTCGTCGCATCTGGAATCCGAGGTGCTGCGGGCGCAGATGTCGCTGATCCTGCCCGAGACGCGGCTGCGCGACATCCTGCCGGACGATCTGCCGGACGGGATCACCGCCCTGCCCGACTATGCCGGGCTGATGCCCGGGGCGATGCCGGGCCGTGCGGCGGCGAAGATGGCCTATGTCGATGCGCCCCTGTCGCCGTTTCACAGCCTGGCCCTTGCGGGGGCGTCCAACGCCTGGGCCGCGATGCCGGCACGCTCGGCGGCGGGGGGCTCGCTTTTGGCCAACGACCCGCATCTGGGGTTCACCGCGCCCGCGCTGTGGTACCTGGCGCGGCTGGAGCTGCAGTCGGGCGGGGTGATCGGGGCGACGATACCGGGGATGCCGGTCATTCTGGCGGGGCGGTCGGCGGATCTGGGCTGGGGGCTGACGTCGAGCTATCTCGACGATCAGGACATCGTGATGGAGCGGGTGAACCCCGACAACCCGGAGCAATACCTCACGCCCGACGGGCCGCGCGATTTCACGTCCCGCCGGACCATCATCACGGTCAAGGACGAGGACCCGGTGACCATCACCCTGCGCTGGTCGCAAAGCGGGCCGATCCTGCCCGGCACGCATTACGATCTGGCATCGGTCACACCGGCGGGGCATGTCGCGGCGCTGCAATGGACGGCGCTGAGCGGGGCCGACACCTCGATGACCGCCGCGATGCGGCTGATGACCGCGACATCGGTGGATCAGGCGATCGCGGCGGGCAGCCTGTTCGTGGCACCGTCGCAGAACCTGATGCTGGTGGATCAGCAGGGGATCGCCCTGCAGGTCATCGGCGCGATGCCGCAGCGCGACCCGGGGCACAGGACCAAGGGTCGGCTGCCGGCCCCGGGGTGGGAAGGCAGCAACCGCTGGACCGGCACCTTCCCCTATGCCGAAAACCCGCGCGTGATCAACCCGGCCACCGGCCTGCTGGGCAATACCAACAACAAGACGGTCGACCGCCCGTTTCCGCGCCATGTGTCGTATGACTGGGGCGATACCCAGAGGATCCAGCGCTGGCTGACCCTGATGAAGGTGCGCGAGGTGCATACCCGCGAAAGCTTCATCGAGGCGCAACTGGATACCGTCAGCCCGACCGCCCGCATCCTGCTGCCGCTGATCGCCGCCGACCTGTGGTTCACCGGCGAGCCGGCTGCCGAAGGCACGCCGGACCGGCTGCGCCAGCGGGCCCTTGCCCTGCTGGCCGAATGGAACGGCGAGATGAACGAACATCTGCCCGAACCGATGATTGCCGAGGCGTGGTTCCGCAGCCTGCAGACCCGACTGACCCGCGACGAGATCGGCGCGATGGCGGACGCCTTCAGCCATCCCGAGCCGGTGTTCATCGAGCGGGTCTATCGCAACACCGAAGGCGCGTCGGTGTGGTGCGACGTGATCCAGTCGGCGGCGGTGGAAAGCTGCACCGACATCGCGCGCATCGCACTGGACGAGGCGCTGCTGGGGTTGGTGGAAACCTATGGGCCGAACGTCGAAAGCTGGCGATGGGGCGACGCGCATCAGGCGACGCATGACCATCCGGTGTTGGGCGACGTGCCGATCCTGCGCTATTTCGTCAACATCCGGCAGTCCACCTCCGGCGGCGATACCACCCTGCTGCGCGGGCGCACGGCGGGCACCGGACCCGAGCCGTTCCTGAACGTGCATGGCGGCGGCTATCGCGGGGTCTACGACTTTGCCGACCCCGACAGTTCGGTGTTCATCGTGGCGACCGGGCAATCCGGCCACCCGATGAGCCGCCATTACGACGACCTGTCCGAAGTGTGGCGGCGCGGCGAATACATCCCGATGAGCCTTGACCCCGATCTGGCGCGGGCGGGTGCGGTGGGGATCACCCGGCTGGAGCCTTCGGTTGGGCCATGAGCGACGTGCTGCGCACCGCCCGGCTGGTGTTGCGCCGCGCCGCGCCGGGCGATCTGGCCGATCTGCACCGGGTCTGGTCGAACCCGGCCGCCATGCGCTACTGGTCGGTGCCCGAACATGAAACTCTGGCGCAGTCCGAGGCCTATCTGCGGCTGATGATCGAGGCCGGGCCGGACAGCGATGATTTCGTGATCGAACGGGATGGCCGGGTGATCGGAAAGGCCGGGGCGTGGGCGGTGCCCGAGATCGGCTTTCTGCTGCATCCCGATCACTGGGGTCAGGGCCTGGCGCGCGAGGCGCTGGAGGCGGTGATCCCGTGGTTGTTCGCCCGTCACGCCGTCCCGGCGCTGACGGCCGAGGCCGACCCGCGCAACGCGGCCTCGCTTCGGCTCTTGGGGCGGTTGGGGTTCGTCGAAACGCACCGGGCGGAGCGGACGCTGCTGTGGCGCGACGAATGGTGCGATTCGGTGTATCTGGCGCTGCCGCGCACCGATCGGGCGCGCGGGATGCCTTGACCTTTCGGCAATCCCGGGCAGGTTGGCGCAACAATGTTACACTTGTACAGGCCAAGGGGAAAGAATCATGTCCGCAGACTTTGAACCCTGGGTGGGCCGCAGCGAAGAGGCCGAAGACCTGGTGACCCCGAAGCAGGCGCGGCAGATGGCAGCGACGCTGGGGGCCGGGGGATTGTCGCTGGCGCAGGGGGATCCGCTGCCGCCGCTGTGGCACTGGATGGGCTGGCTGCCGGAAACGCCGATGGCGGGTCTGGGCCCCGACGGCCATCCGGCGCGCGGCGGGTTTCTGCCTCCGGTGCCGCTGGAGCGGCGGATGTGGGCCGGCGGGCGGCTGACGTTTCACAGCCCCCTGCGGATCGGGCAGCCGATGCGGCGGACCTCGACGATCCTGAAGGTGGCGGAAAAGACCGGGACGACCGGGCGGATGGTGTTCGTGACGGTGGGGCATGCCACGCAGGGGCCGGACGGGCTTGCGGTGTCCGAAGAGCAGGACATCGTCTATGTCGCGATGCCCGATCAGTTCACCCCGCCGCCGCCGGTGATCGCGCCGGACGCCCCGGACTGGACCGACCCTGTGGCGATGGACACGGTGCGGCTCTTTCGGTTTTCCGCTCTGACCTTCAACGCGCATCGCATCCATTTCGACCTGCCCTATGCGACGGGGGTCGAGAAATATCCCGGTCTGGTGGTGCACGGCCCGATGCAGGCGATGCTGCTGCTGCAGGCGGCGCGGGATCATGCGGGGGGCGCGGTTCCGGCCCGGTTCCGCTTTCGCGGGGTGCGGCCGCTGTTTCATTTCGACGCGCTGCGGCTGATGGGCTGGCCGCAGGCGGAGGGCACGCAGGCGCTGGCCACGGTGACCGACGGCGGGGTGATGTGCATGCAGGCGGATATCGGGTGGCAGGCATGACCGGGATGCTGGCGGGGATGCGGGTGATCGAGAGTTCGGCCTTTGTCGCGGCGCCTTTGGCAGGGATGACCCTGGCGCAGATGGGGGCTGACGTGATCCGGGTGGACCGGCCGCAGGGGGGCCTTGATGCGGCGCGCTGGCCGGTGGCGGCGAACGGGGCCAGCCTGTTCTGGGCCGGGATGAACAAGGGCAAACGGTCGATCGCGGTCGACATGACGCGCCCCGAGGGGATCGAGGTGATCGCCGCGCTGATCACCGCCCCCGGGCCGGATGCGGGGATGTTCCTGACCAACCTGCGGGGCAAGGGGGCGCTGGATTATCCGGCACTGTCGGCGCGGCGGGCCGATCTGATCATGGTGTCGCTGATCGGCACACGGCGGGGCGAGCCTGCGGTCGATTACACGGTCAACCCATCGCTGGGGTTTCCGCTGGCGACCGGGCCTGCGGGGCTCGATCTGCCGGTGGGGCATGTGCTGCCCGCCTGGGACTGCATCACCGGGCAGATGCTGGTGAATACCCTCTTGGCGGCCGAGCGGCACCGGTTGCGCACCCGGGCGGGGCAACTGGCGGAACTGGCGCTGAAGGATGTGGCGGCGGCGATGCTGGGGCATCTGGGGATCATCGCCGAGGTGCAGGTGAACGGGGTGGACCGGCCGCGGTATGGCAATGCGCTTTACGGCGCTTATGGGCAGGATTTCGTCTGTGCCGATGGCAGGCGGATCATGGTGATCGGGCTGACCGATCGCCAGTGGCGCGGAATCGTCAAGGTGACCGGCATCGGGGCGGCGCTGGAACCGCTCGGGGATCTGTCGGGCGAGGGGGCGCGCTGGCAGGCGCGCGAGGCAATCACCGCCGCATTGCAGCCGTGGTTTGCCGCCAGCACCCTGCCGCAGGTCGCGGAAGCCTTCGACGCGGCGGGGCTGACCTGGGCCCCCTACCGCAGCTTTGCCCAAGCCGTGGCCGAGGATCCCGATCTGTCCACCGGCAACCCGATGTTTCGCCTGCTGGATCAGCCGGGGATCGGGGAATATCTGGTGCCGGGCAGCCCGGTGGTGTCGTCGGTGCATGACAGGTGGCCCGCCACCCCTGCCCCGCAGGTGGGCCAGCACAGCGAGGCCGTCCTCGCGGATGTCTTGGGTTTGGGGTCGGGGCAGATCGGCAAGCTGATGGATGCCGGGATCGTGGCGGGGGTCTAGCCGACCTTCTTGCCCGCGATCTCGGTCGTGCTGCGGGTGGAAACCGCGACGCTGGCGGGTTTCGCCGCCTCTTTCTTTGGCTTCTTCTTTTCCTTGTTGGACTTCTGGTTGTTGCCCTTGGCCATGTCGGCTCCTTTCGCGGAAGTGGGGGATCAGTCGGCCAGCCAGCGGGCCTTTTGCCGGTCGGTCCAGCGGACGGTCATCCGATACTCAGTCTCGCCCTGATCCTCGGCCACCACAACCCCCATCGCATGCAGCCGGGCGTGGTCGCGACCGCGCGCGAACGGCAGGACCAGGGTTTCCTCGACCCGCAGTTCGGCAAAGGCGTCGGAGATCGCGGCGAGCAGGTCGTCCACCCCCTCGCCGGTCAGGGCCGAAACCGGGAACACCCCCGCGCGGTTGGCGCGCTGCACGGTCAGGCTGTCGCGAGCGGACGGGGCCACGAGGTCCAGCTTGTTCCACACTTCGAACATCGGGGTGCTGGCGGCAACGCCGAGCGAGGTCAGGATCTCGGTCACATCCGCCGCCTGCTCGGCGCTTTCCGGGTGGCTGATGTCGCGGACGTGGCAGATCAGGTCGGCCTCCAGCACCTCCTCCAGCGTGGCGCGGAAGGCGGCGACCAGTTGGGTCGGCAGGTCGGAGATGAAACCCACGGTGTCGGATGCGATGATCTTGCGCCCCGACGGCAGGATGACACCGCGCATCGTGGGGTCCAGCGTGGCGAAGAGCATGTCCTTGGCCAGCACTTCCGCCCCGGTCATCCGGTTGAACAGGGTGGATTTTCCCGCGTTGGTATAGCCCACCAGCGCCACCAGCGGAAACGGCACCTTGCGGCGCGAGGCGCGGTGCAACTCGCGGGTCTTGACCACCTTTTCCAACTGCCGCTTCAGGCGCAGCACCTGATCGTCGATGGCGCGACGGTCGGATTCCAGCTGAGTCTCGCCGGGGCCGCCGACAAAGCCGAAGCCGCCGCGCTGTCGTTCCAGGTGGGTCCAGGCGCGCACCAGCCGGGTGCGCTGATAGCTGAGCGCAGCGAGTTCGACCTGCAGCACGCCTTCGCGGGTGCGGGCGCGGTCGGCGAAGATTTCCAGGATCAGGCTGGTGCGGTCCAGCAGTTTGACGCCCCAGGCCTTTTCCAGATTGCGCTGCTGCACCGGGCTGACCGTGCCGTCGACCAGCACCAGTTCCACCTCGTCCGCCTTCATCCGGGTCTTCAGATCGTCGACCTTGCCGCTGCCGAACAACTGGCCGGGGCTGACCCTGGCCAGCCGCACCACCTCGGCCCCGATCACCTGCATGCCGGGAAGGGCCGCCGCCAGCGCCACCGCCTCGGCCAGCGCATGTTCGGGCATCCGCCGGGCGCGCGCCGATTTCAGATCGGCGTGCAGCACCCAGGCGCGCGTCGGGGCGGCAGCGGTTTCATGCCCGTCGGGGCGAGGCCGCAGCGGCAGATCGTCGTCGTCGTCAGGCAGGTCGGAGATCAATCTTCCCCGTCATACAGGTTGATCGGGGCCCCCGGCATGATCGTCGAAATCGCATGCTTGTAGACAAGCTGCGATTGCCCATCGCGGCGCAACAACACGCAGAAGTTGTCAAACCAGGTGATCACCCCCTGCAATTTGACGCCGTTGATCAAAAAGATCGTCACCGGAACCTTGGCTTTTCGGACATGGTTCAGGAACGCGTCCTGCAAATTCTGTTTATCGGCAGCCATTTTCGCTTTGCCCTGTTTCTTGTCGTTTGTCGCATCCCCGCATCGGGGCTGCCCCCGATGATCCACGCCCTCGACTATGGAGTGCAACAGGGCGGGATTCCAGCCCCAAAACAGCGTCTTACGCCACCAATCCTATCTGCGCCACTGATCGGGGGTCAGAAAGGCCAGCACGGCGAGCATTTCCAATCGGCCAAGCACCATTGCCGCCGCCAGAACCGTCTGCTGACCTGCGGTCAGTTCGGCCCAGACCGACAGCCCGGATCCTGCAGCCTCGGCCAGCGGCCCCGCGTTGGTCAGCGCCGCGAGCGCCAGAACCAGGGCCGGCTCCAGCGCCACATCCTGCAAGGTCAGCAGCGCCGTCACCGCCCCGATCAGCACTGCGAACAGCACGAAGAAAATCCAGGCGACATAGGCCCCTTCGTTGCGCAACTGACGCGCCGCCATGCCGCGCCCTCCGACCGAAGACGGCTCGATCAGACGCTCCAGCTCGCGCTGGCCGTGGCGGAACAGCGCGTAGACCCGCAAAAGCTTGACCCCGCCCGCCGTGGTGGCAACCCCGCCGCCGATCAACGCCAGCGCCAGCAGCAGCAGGCCCGGGGTGTGCGGGCCGCCCGACGCCCCCGCCCCGCCCCAGTCGGCCGACACAAAACCGGTGGTGGTCAGAAACGACACGCAGGTGAACACGGCCCCCCAGATCACGGGCAGCATCGCCTCGCCCGACCCGAAGCCCTGGGTCACCGCGACCGCCAGAACCGCGATCAGCGTGATCGCCCCGGCGGTCAGCGCCTCGGGATCATGGCGACCGATCTGCCGCTCCAGCCCGGCCACGGCAGGCAGAACGCGGCGGCTGACCGCGACCAGCAGAAACCCCAGGATCAGCGCCTCGCCCGCCATCCCCGACGCCGCCTGCGCTGTTCCGCCGATCGGCGAGATGCCCGAGGTGGACAGCGTCGCCATCGCATGACACAGCGCCACCAGCCCGCTGTCGCCAGCCAACAGCAGCCCGACCCACAGCACCAGGGTCAGGCCGCCGTAGGCCGGAAACAGCATCGTCGCAAAATAGCGGATCCGCTCACCGGGATCGGCAATCCGGTCGATCTGCGCCAGACCGGTGGTGCCCGCCTTCAGGGTGCGACCGCTCGACATCTCGATGCCCACCAGGTTCTGCGGGGCCAGCACGGCGATCGCCATGACCACGGTGTGAAACCCGCCCAGCCAGCCGATCAGCGCCCGCCACAGATGCAGCGTGTGGGGCAGATCCTGCGGGGCGAACAGCGTGGCCCCGGTCGTGGTGAAGCTCGACAGCATTTCGAACCAGGCCTGCCACAGCGACAGGCCGGGCAGAATCTGCACGACCGGCAAGGCCAGCGCCAGCGGCAGCACGGCATAGGTCAACACCAGCACCGACAGATGGCCGCGCGGCGACAGGCGGTTGCGGCGATTGGCCATGGCAAGACCGATCATCAGCGCCAACAGCGCCAGGATCACGGCGGAATACAGAAAGGCCCGCCCCACCGCGAAATCCCGCGCCACCGCCGCGTGCCCCGCAGGCAGCAGCATCAGTGCCGCCGCGAGCCCGAGCACGATCACCGGAAAGCTCAGCGGGGAGGTGCGGCGCATCATCGGTCAGAAAAAGTCGATGGTGACTTGCAACAGTTGCTCGACCTGCGGCACATCGGCCGCCATCGCGAACAGCGCGATCACCGACCCCGCCTCGATCCGCAGATCCCCGGTGGGCTTCATCACCTTGTCGCCCTTCATCAGCGCGCAGACCAGCACGCCTTCGGGAAACTCCACCTCGCGGATCAGCCTTCCGGCCAGCGGCGAGGTGCCCAGAACCTGCGCCTCGATCACCTCGGCCTCGGCATCGCCGATCGAATAGATCGCGCGGACCTTGCCGTGGCGGATGTGGCGCAGGATGGAGCTGACCGTGGTGGCGCGCGGGTTGATGTAGGCGTCGATGTTCAAGGCCCCCATCAGGGGCGTCAGCGTGGGGTCGTTGACCAGGGCGATGGCCATCGCGCAGCCCGCCTGCTTGGCCCGCACCGCCGCCAGCAGGTTGGTCTTGTCATCGTCCGTCACCACCAGCACCGCATCGGCGCGGTCGATCGCGGCTTCCATCAGGATCTCGATGTCCAGCCCGTCGCCGTGCAGCACGATGGTGCGGCTCAGCGCATCCGCCGCGCGTTCCGCAATGGCGCGGTTCTTTTCGACGATCTTGCAGCGCACCCGGTCCACCTGCGCCTCCAATGCCACCGCCACCGCAAGGCCGACGTTGCCGCCGCCGATGATCACGATGCGTTCGGGTTTGCGCGACGCCTTGCCGAAGATGTCGAGCGCGCGGCCGACATCCTCCACCGGGCAGAACACATAGATCAAGTCGCCCGCGAACAACTGGTCGTTCGGGTCGGGGGCGAACAGCCGACCCGCCCGCCGCACGCCCACCACAATGGCGCGCAAGCTGGGGAACAGGTCGTTCAACTGCCGCAGCGTGGTGTTCAGCACCGGGCAATCCGGGGTCAGCGCGATGCCCAGCAATTGCGCCCGCCCGTCCATGAACGTCTCGGTGTCGAAGGTCGAAGGCGCCGCCAGCCGCTGCAGGGCCGCGTCGGCCACCTCGCGTTCGGGGCTGATCAGCACGTCGATCGGCAGATGGTCGCGGCGATAGAGGTCGGCATAGCCCGCATCCAGATAGCTGTTGTCGCGCACCCGGGCGATCTTGCGCGGCACGCCGAAGATCGAATGGGCGACCTGGCAGGTGATCATGTTCACCTCGTCGGAATAGGTCGCGGCGATGATCAGGTCGGCGTCGCGCGCCCCGGCGCGTTCCAGCACGTCGGGATGCGACGAAAACCCGGTGACGCCCTGCACATCCAGCGTTTCGGTCGCCCTCCGCACGAGGTCGGCATTCATGTCGACGATCGTGACCGCGTTCCGCTCGCCCGACAGATGGCGCGCGATCTGCCAGCCGACCTGCCCCGCGCCGCAGATGATGACTTTCACGGCCCGCCCCCGATGTGGATCGCCACTGTGTCGCAGATCACCGGGCCGGGGTCAATCGAGCGGGGGTCCGCAGGCGGCAGTCGGGCAGGCGGCAGTCGGGCAAAAGGCAGACTGGGAGGCGGGGGCCGATCAATCGGCGTTGTCGTCGTCGTCCTCGCCCGCCCGCCCGCCCGCCTTGGACGTGGTGACCACCCCCAGCGATTTCAGCTTGCGGTGCAGCGCGCTGCGTTCCATTCCGACAAAACCCGCCGTCCGGCTGATGTTGCCGCCGAACCGGTTGATCTGGGTCAGCAGGTATTCGCGCTCGAACACCTCGCGCGCCTCGCGCAGCGGCAGCGTCGCCATCGCCCCCCCCAGCACCATGCGCCCGCCGGTGTCGCTTGGTGCCTCCTGCCCGGGCAGTTCGCGCGCCTCGATCGGGCCGGACGGCTCGCCCAGGATCAGCACGCGTTCGATCACGTTGCGCAACTGGCGCACGTTGCCCGGCCACTGCATGGTCTGCAGCATCGCCTCGGCTTCCGGGGTCAGGCTGCGCAGCGGCAGCCCCTGGGTGCGGTGGAACATCTCGATGAAATAGCGCGTCAGGTCGGGGATGTCCTCGCGGCGGTCCTCAAGGCTGGGCACCTGGATCGGGACCACGTTCAGCCGGTCATAAAGCTCCTGCCGGAACCGCCCGGCGGAGATCTCGCTGCGCAGATCGCGGGTGGTGGACGAGATCACCCGCAGATCGACCCGCACCTTGTCGGCTCCGCCCGCCCGCACAAACTGCTGTTCGACCAGCACCCGCAGGATCTTCGACTGGGTTCCAAGCGGCATGTCGGCCACCTCGTCGAAATAGACAACCCCGCCATGCGCCTGTTCCAGCAGACCCTTTTCGACGCCGCGTTCATGGGTTTCCCGCCCGAACAGCACCTCTTCCATCCGCTCGGGCTCGATGGCAGCCGAGGAGACCGACACGAAGGCCGCGGCACCCCGGTTGGAATTGGCGTGGATGAACCGCGCCGCCAATTCCTTGCCCGACCCGGCAGGCCCGGTCAGCATGACGCGGCCGTTCGACTTGGTGACCCGTTCCAGTTGCGATTTCAACGCCTTGTAGGCCGGGCTGGACCCCAGCATGTCGGCCGCCGTGGCATCGCGCCGCCGCAGATCGGCGTTCTCGCGGCGCAGGCGGCTGGTTTCCATCGCGCGTGACACCACGACCATCAACTGGTCGATGTTGAACGGCTTTTCGATGAAGTCATAGGCACCCTGCTTGATCGCCGCGACCGCGATTTCGATGTTGCCATGGCCCGAGATGATCACCACCGGCACATCCGGGTTGTCGCGCTTGACGGTTTTCAGGATGTCGATGCCGTCCATCCGGCTGTCCTTCAGCCAGATGTCAAGGATCATCAGGCTGGGCAGATCCTCATTGATCTCGGCCATGCACTCGTCGGAATTGCCAGCCAGACGAATGGCATAGCCTTCGTCCTTCAGAATGTCTCCGATCAGTTCGCGAATGTCCTTTTCGTCGTCGACGATCAAAATGCTGCTCAACTCATCCCCCTTGGCCGACGGCGGCCAGATGTCGTGATGTCCGTTTGCGGCTGGCGCGCGGCAGACGGATCTCTGCCAGGGCCCCCGCATGGGAATTGCCTTCAAACACCGGGGCGTCGGTCAGCACCAGCGTGCCGCCATGTTCCTCGATGATCTTCTTGACGATGGGAAGCCCCAATCCGGTGCCCTTTTCGCGGGTCGTCACGTAGGGCTCGAACAGCCGTGCGCGGTCGGGAGGCAGGCCGGTGCCATTGTCGGCGATCCGGATCACGGTTTCTCCTTCGTCCGCCGTCAGGGTGACCCGGATCTCCGGCCGATACCCTGACGCTGACTTTTCCTGTTTGGATTCAATAGCCTCACCGGCGTTCTTGATCAGGTTTGTCAAGGCCTGCCCGATCATCGTGCCATCCAGTTCGACAATCAGCGGCTCGGCGGGCAGCGATTTGACAAAAGCCACCCCCGGCTGGCCGTTTTCCTGTAGCATCACGGCAGCACGGACCAGCGCGGTCAGATCGGTGTCGCGGCGGTCGGGTTCGGGCATCCGGGCGAATTTGGAAAACTCGTCGACGATCCGGCGCAGGTCGTTGGTCTGGCGCACGATCACATCGGTCAGTTGTTCCAGATCGTCTGGATCCTGCACCTGGCCGCGGAACTTGCGCTTGATCCGTTCGGCGGACAGTGCGATCGGGGTCAGCGGGTTCTTGATCTCATGCGCGATGCGGCGCGCGACGTCGCCCCAGGCCGCCATCCGCTGCGCCGAGACAAGGTCGGTCACGTCGTCGAACGCCACCACATAGCCTTCGAGCCGCCCGGTGTCGGTGCGCCGCCCGCTCATCCGGACCAGCAGGGATTCGAGCTTGCCGCGCCGGGTCAGCCGCACCTCGTCCTGGACCACAAGGCCGATGCTGTCGCGCAGCCGATCGAACAGATCGGAAAACTCGGGCACGGTTTCCAGAAGGGCGCGGTCGGTGGCGCCATCGGTGATGTCCAGCAGCCGTTCCGCCGCCCGGTTGACGAAGTCGATCCGCCCGTCGGCATCCAGTCCGATGACCCCGGCGGTCACGTTCGACAGAACACTGTCGAACTGGCGGCGGCGGGTTTCGGTGTGGCGGTGGCTGTCCATCAGCGCCTCGCGCTGACCCTTCAACTGCCGGGTCATCTGGTTGAAGATGCGCCCCAGCATTGCAATCTCGTCGTCGCCCTCTTCCTCGATCACCTGAACGTCCAGATCGCCCTGTCCGATCCGCTGCGCCGCCCCCGCCAGCCGCCCGACCGGGCGCGACAGCCGTTCGGCAAACCACAACCCGCCCCAGACCGCCGCCAGAACCAGAATGACCGCGAAGCCCAGATACAGTAGGCCGAAGTTGAACAGGATGCGGCCGCGTTCGGATTCGAGCTGCTGATACAGCGCGACGGTCTGCTGGGTTTCATCAAGCAGCGACAGGATCGAGCCATCCACCGTGCGCGAGATGAACAGATAGCGGTCGGTGAACGCCTCCAGATAGACCAGCGCGCGAAATTCGTTGTTGGCCCAATCCTCGATCACCACGATCTCGCCGGCCGCGGCGCGCGCCAGTTCCTGATCGGTGGGGCGTTCGAAATCGAACTGATAGGTCTTGAGGCCGCGGGTCTTCAACTCGCCGCCGCCGTCGATCAGATAGACCTCGCGCAGCCCGCGCTGGATCGCGGACTGGCCCTGGGTCAGCAGCGGGCGCACGTCGCCGTCGCGCAGGAAGAATGTCTTGTGCTTGGCGGTGTTCAGATACCGCGCCAGCGCCTGCGCGTCATCGGTCAGGTTGCGGCGGTGTTCGGCCTCATAGGCCTCGGCCGCCGACAGCGAGGTGGCCAGAACCTGCCGCACCCGTTCGGAAAACCACCCCTCAAGCCCCACATTCACCGTCAGCACCGCAAAGACCGCGACCAGCACCGTCGGGATCAGCGCCACGATGCCGAACACGCCGGTCAGCCGCAGGTGCAGCCGCGATCCCGCCGACTGCCGCCGCCGGTCGGCGATCATCTGCACCACCCGCCCCAGCACCAACGCCGCCAGCACCAGCACGTAGATGAAATCCGCCAGCAGGATCAGCCGCAGCGAGGGCGAAGACGCCCCCTGGTTGAACGGGCCAAGGGCCAGAAAGGTGCCCACCGCAAGCACCGGGCCCAGAAACACCAGACCCAGCGTCATGCCGGACTTGAGGCGGCGCTGCCTGCGCAACCGCGACAGGCGCATCAGCCACGTATTGCCGCGAGTGGCACCCAGCACCTTGTCCTGCCCCGTTCTTGGGACAGCAATCGCCGCTGTCCGCCACATCTTGTGGTGCCGGTGCGCCGAAGCGCGACACCTTCTGTGGCGGTTTTACATCAGTTTGCGGCGGCGAGTCACGCTGATATCGAGGTCGGTGATCTTCTTGCGCAAAGTATTGCGGTTGATGCCGAGCAGATCGGCGCATTTCGCCTGATTGCCGCCGGTGGCATCCAGCGCGATCTCGATAAGCGGCAGCTCCATCTCGCGCAGGATGCGGTCGTAGACGCCGGGGGGCGGCAACTGGCCTTCATGCAGGTCGAAATACCGCTTCAGATGGCGGCGGACCGAGGCCGACAGCCGTTCGCCCTCGGCCGGGGCACCGCGCGCGGGCATCGCCGCCTGTGCGCCGCCAAGCGCGCCTTCCAGTTCCGAGGCGGAGATTTCCGGTTCCGACGAGGTGACCAGCAACCGCTTGAGGGTGTTTTCCAGTTGCCGCACATTGCCGGGCCAGGGATAGCTGCGCAGCAGGTTGCGGGCGTCGGTTGACAGGCGGCGCAGCGTGCCGATGTCGCGTTCGCCGCGCGAAAGGAAATGTTCCGCCAGCAGCGGGATATCCTCGACCCGTTCGCGCAGGGCCGGCACGTTGATCGTGACGCCCCCCAGCCGGTAGAACAGGTCCTTGCGGAACCGCCCCGCCTCCATCCGCTGCGCCAGATCGGCCTGGCTGGTCGCCATGACGCGGGGCGCGTGGTCCGTCAGCATGTCGAGCATCCGCACCATCCGCGCCTGGCCGTCCTCGTCGAAATCGGCCACCTCGTCCAGCACGAGGCTGCCGCCGCGCGCCCGGGTCAGGATCGAGGAAATCCCTTCGACCCCCGCCAGATCGCCGGCCTGCGCCACCACGAAAGGCTGGGTGCGGCGGTCTGAAAAATCGTGGATCGCGCGGGCGATCAGCGATTTGCCGGTGCCCGATTCGCCGGTGATCAGCACGGCGAGATCGGTGTTCATGACCCGCGCCACCAGCCGATACAGCGCCTGCATCGACGCCGTGCGCCCCACCAGCGGCAGGTCGTCGCCCGCCTCGCGCGGCGGCACCACCACCTTGGGCACCCGGCGCTTGAGGTCCAGCGCGCGGGCCGAGCGTTTCATCAGGTCGGGCAGATCGAACGGCTTGGGCAGGTAGTCATAGGCGTCGGCATCCGCCGCCTGGATCGCCGTCATGATGGTGTTCTGCGCCGAGATCACGATCACCGGCAGGCCGGGGCGCATCTGGCTGATCCGGGGCAGCGCCTCCAGCCCGTTGCCGTCGGGCATGATGACATCCGAGATCACCAGATCGCCCTTGCCCTCTTCGACCCACCGCATCAGCGTCATCAAGCTGGAGGTGGCATGCACCTTGCAGCCCGCCCGCGTCAGCGCCTGCGTCAGAACGGTGCGGATCGTGCGGTCGTCATCTGCGACCAGAACAGTGCCATCCATCAGCGGGTCTCCTTATCGGGGTCTTTGGGCTTGGGGTCATTCGGCTTTGGTGCCTTGGGGGCCAGCGGCAGCGACAGTCGGAACACGGTCCTGCCGGGAACGGATTCGACACCGATCCATCCGCCATGGTCGGAGATGATCTTGGACACCAGCGCGAGGCCGAGGCCCGTGCCGTTTTCGCGCCCCGACACAAAGGGTTCGAACACGTCGCCCGCGATTTCGGGGGGCAGGCCGGGGCCGTCGTCGATGATTTCCACCTGCAGCGGCAGGGGCGCGCCGGTGCCATCCCGGCGGCGCAGGCGCAGCCCCATGTCGTAGAAGGTGCGCAGCCGGATCGTGCCGCCCCGACGATCGGCGGCCTCGGTGGCGTTCTTGATCAGGTTCAGGAACACCTGCATCAACTGGTCCGGGTCGGCAAAGGTCGAGGGCAGCGAGGGGTCGTAGTCCTCCAGAATGGTCATATGCGCCGCATAGCCCATCTGCGCCGACTTGCGGGCGCGGTCCAGCGCGTCGTGGATGTTCACCGCCCGGCGATCCGGTGGCCGCAGGTTCCCGAACTGTTCGACCTGTTCCAGCAATTTGACGATCCGGCGCGTCTCCTCCACGATCAGATCAGTCAATTCGCGGTCTTCCGGCCCGACATTCATCGAAATCAGTTGCGCCGCCCCCGAAATGCCCGCCAGAGGGTTCTTGATCTCGTGCGCCAGCATTTCCGCCATGCCGATCGCCGATTTCGCCGCCGATTTGACCTGCATCGCCCGGCCCATCCGGTCGGCGATGTCACGCGGCGAAATCAGGATCATCACGATGTCGGCGTTGTCGTGCATCGGGGCCACCTGCACGTTGCATTGCACGGGGGGGCGCTCGCCCGTGGTCACATCGACATCGTTGATGAACAGCGCCGCCTGGTTGGCGCGTGCGCGCGACAGGGCCTCGTCCATCGGGGCGTCGATCGACAGGCGGTCCAGGGCCGGCTGGCCGCGCAAGGTGCGGCTCGAGGCGTTCAGAAAGATCTCGGCCGCCGGGTTCGCCTCGAGGATGCGGCCGTCAAGGTCGATCAGCACGGCAGGCACCGGCAGGGACGCCCAGATCACCCCCGGCACCGGATAGGGCGCGCGATAGGTCATGCGGCCACCTGCGCGGGTTCGCTGAAGGCGGCGCGGATCAGGGCGTGGACGCGGGCGGGGCTGTCGGCGGTCATCAGGGCGGCGCGCGGGGCGGACAATCCCGCCTGATCGAGATACCAGCCGATATGCTTGCGCGCGACCCGCAGGCCAAGGTCGATGCCGTAGAACACCAGCATGGCCGCGTGATGTTCGACCACCAGATCGGCCAGCGCAGCCCCGGTCGGGATCTGCGGCGCGGTGGTGCCATAGAGCGCATGGGCAATCTCGGCCAGCCGCCAGGGCGCGCCTTGTGCCCCCCGCCCGATCATCACGCCGTCCGCGCCGGACTGGGCCAGCGCCATGCGGGCCGTCGCGGCGTCGATGATATCGCCGTTGGCGATCACCGGAATGCGCACCGCAGATTTGATCGCCCGGATCGCCGCCCAATCGGCCCGTCCCTTGTAGAACTGGCAGCGGGTGCGGCCATGGATGGTGATCATCGCGATCCCGGCGCTCTCCGCCCGTTGGGCCAGGGTGGCCGCGTTCAGCGTCGTGTCATCCCAGCCCAGCCGGGTCTTCAGCGTCACCGGCACATCGACCGCGCCCACCACCGCCTCGATCAGCCGCAGTGCATGATCCAGATCGCGCATCAGCGCCGAACCGGAATAGCCCGTCGTCACCCGTTTCGCCGGGCACCCCATGTTGATGTCGATGACCCGCGCGCCCTGCCCCGCGACAAAGCGCGCGGCCTCGGCCATCCAGGCGGGCTCGCGCCCGGCAAGCTGCACCGAGGTCCGCGCCTGATCGAAGCCAAGCTCCGCCCGGGCCCGCGCCAGGGGTTTGGCCTGCACCACCTCCTGGCTTGCCACCATTTCCGACACCACAAGACCGGCGCCGAACCGGGACACCAACTGCCGGAACGGCAGATCGGTGATTCCGGCCAGCGGAGCCAGCAGCACCGGCGGGGTCAGCAGCACGGGCGGGGTCAGGGCAAGCGAACCTGGTCGCGGGTCCAAGGGCGGGTTTCCATCTCTCATCATGTTTCAGTTATGCTACATGCGCCGCATGACAAAGCCGCAGCGGCAAAAATCTGCCTTGAAATAGAGCAATGCCCAAACTTTGAGCAGATTGCTGGAGTTCTTGGCCAGATTGTCATTGTCCGGGGTCTGTCCTAGACAGGGAGGGTGAGCAATGGGGGGTCCGATGACGACGGCCGTGATCATCGTCGCTGCCGGGCGTGGCAGCCGCGCCGGGGGGGATGTGCCCAAGCAGTGGCAGAACCTGGCCGGGCGTCCGGTTCTGGACCGAACCTTGGCGGCGTTTCAGGGGTTCCGCCGGGTGGTGGTGATCCATCCCGACGACCGGGACCGGGCGGCGGGGTTGGGCGTCGAGCTGGTGACGGGTGGGGCGACCCGCAGCGCCTCGGTCCGGGCGGCGCTGGAGGCGCTGGCCGGGTCCGGGGTCAGTCGTGTGCTGATCCACGACGGCGCGCGGCCCCTGGTATCGGCGGCGGTGATCGGGCGGGTTCTGGCGGCGCTGCAGGAGGCCCCCGGGGCGGCGCCGGCACTGCCCCTGACCGATGCGCTGTGGGTCGGCGCGGCGGGCGAGGTTGTGGGCACCCGTCCCCGCGACGGAGTGTTTCGCGCCCAGACCCCGCAGGGCTTTCACTTCGACGCCATCCTGGCCGCCCACCGTGCGCATCCGGGCGATGCGGCGGATGACGTGGAGGTTGCCCGCAGCGCCGGGGTGCCGGTTGCGATTGTCGCCGGGGAAGAGGACAATCTGAAACTGACCTATCCGGCGGATTTCGCGCGGGCGGAAGGCATCTTGCGGGGGCGGGCCATGGATCTGCGGGTAGGCAACGGATTTGACGTGCATGCGTTCTGCGAAGGGACCGAAGTCTGGCTTTGCGGGGTTGCGGTGCCGCATGGTCGCGGGTTGCTGGGCCATTCGGATGCCGATGTGGGCATGCATGCGTTGACCGATGCGATCTATGGCGCGCTGGCCGACGGTGACATCGGCCGGCATTTCCCCCCCAGCGATGCGCGGTGGCGCGGGGCCGCCAGCGAGATCTTTCTGCGCCATGCCGTGGGGCGGATGGCAGAGCGGGGGTTCGCGCTGGCCAACTGCGATGTCACACTGATCTGCGAGAGGCCCAAGATCGGGCCGCAGGCGGCGGCGATGCGCGCAGCGCTGGCCGGGATCATGGGGGTCGAGGTGGAGCGGATCAGCGTCAAGGCGACCACATCCGAAAGGCTGGGGTTCACCGGGCGCGAAGAAGGGATCGCGGCAATGGCAACGGCCACACTGGTGCGGGCATGATCCGGGCGGTTCTGACGGTTGGCGGGGTCGGATACCTGCGGCCGGCCTCCGGCACCTGGGCCTCGGCGCTGGCGGTGGCGTTGGGGCTGGGGTTGCATGCCCTGGGGGGCTTTCCGCTGCTGGCCGGGGCTTTGGTCGGGGTCACCGGGGCCGGGTTCTGGGCCTGCCACGGCGGCCTGTCGGCGGGCGAGGATCCGCCGGAGGTGGTAATCGACGAGGTCGCGGGCCAGTGGCTTGCCTTGTGCTTTCCGTCTTTTGCATTCTGGAACATGGGGTTGGACAGCTTCCCCTACCCCGGATGGCTCGCGGCCTTCGTGTTTTTCCGGCTGTTCGACATCTGGAAACCCTGGGTGATCGGCTGGGCCGACCGGCGGGGCGATGCCTGGGGCGTGATGCTCGACGATCTTTTGGCGGGGGGGGCGGCGGGGATTGCGGTGATCCTGGCCGCCGCAGTGGCGCATGGGGTGCTGAGATGACTGTGACGGATTTGCTGAAGGCCGCCCGGGCCAAGGGGGTGCGGATCGCGGTTGCGGAAAGCTGCACCGGGGGAATGATCTCGGCGGCGCTGACCGACGTTGCGGGATCGTCGGATGTGCTGGAATGCGGGTTCGTCACCTATTCCAACCTATCGAAGATCCTGTTGCTCGGGGTCGGGCGGGCGACGCTGGACGCGCTCGGAGCGGTTTCGGAAGACGTGGCGCGCGAGATGGCCGACGGGGCGCTGGAGCGGTCCTTTGCGGACCTTGTGGTTTCGGTGACCGGAATTGCCGGGCCGGGCGGGTCGGAGTTCAAACCCGAGGGACGGGTCTGTTTTGCCGTCGCCGCCAGGGGTCAGCCGACAACGGTCGAGACGGTCGAGTTCGGGGCCCTCGGGCGGGCAGAGGTGCGGCAGGCAACCGTCAGCCACGCGCTGACCCTGCTGGCCCGCGCGGTTCAGGCGGCATAGATCGCGGCGGCGCGGGTTTCGAAGGCGCGCACGATCCGGGTCATCGCCTCGTTGAACACCAGCCCGATCACCTTGGCGAGGATCGGGTTGCGAAACTCGAAATCGACGGTGAATTCGACCTCGCATCCCCCCGGGGCCAGATCGCGGAACAGCCAGACCGACTTCAGATGCTTCAGCGGCCCGTCGAGGTATTCGGTCTCGATACGGCCCTGCGCCGGATAGAGCACGACGCGGCTGCCGAATTTCTCGCGGAACAGCTTGAAACTGATCACCAGGTCAGCCTCCATCACCTCGCCGCCCTCTATCGGATAGCGCGCGCGGATCCGGGCCGCCGAGTTCCACGGCAGAAACTCGGGATAACGAGCCACATCGGCCACAAGCGCGAACATCTGGGCGGCGGAGTGGGGGACCTGGCGGGTTTCGTTGTGGTGGGGCATGTCGTCCTGAGGCGTGACTTGGCCTTTGGTTTTGGGTAGACCGGACGGGGAAATCAAGAGGTCCACATGCCGCAACGTGCTTACGTGATCGATCAGATGATCAGCGCCAAGGCGATTGCCGCCCGGGTGGAGGCACTGGCCCGCGAGATCGAGACGTTCTTTGCGGGGTCGGACCGGCTGATCGTGGTGGGGCTGCTGCGCGGGTCGTTCGTGTTCATCGCCGATCTGGTGCGCGAGATCAACCTGCCGGTGGAGGTCGATTTCCTCGAGGCGTCGTCGTATGGCGATGCGCTGCGGTCCAGCCGGGAAGTGCGCATCCTCAAGGACTTGCGGGGGGAGATTGCGGGGCGTGACGTGCTGGTGGTCGAAGATATCGTCGACACCGGATACACGCTGCATCATGTGGTGACCCTGTTGCGGTCGCGCGGGCCCGCGCGGCTGGAGGTGTGTGCGCTGCTGGACAAACCGGCGCGGCGCGAGGTGGAGGTGCGCGCGACCTGGACCGGCTTTGTCATTCCCGATGAGTTTGTCGTCGGCTACGGCATTGATTTTGCACAACGCAATCGCAACCTGCCCTATATCGGCAAGGTGCGGTTTACCGAAGGTGCGGCATGACCCCGCACTGGCTGATGCGGATGGCGCAGTGGGCGCGGCATCCGCCGTCCTGGGGCCGGGTCAAGTTCGCGGCGGCCATTCTGGCGGCCTGTCTGGCGCTGTGGGGCATCGAGTTGATCTGGGGGTGGCCCGCCTGGTTGACCGTGAACGGCAGGATGCCGCGGCCCTGAGGGTGCGACCGGCCCGGAAAAACGTGGTATGACGATTGTGCACCGGGCGTGCACCCCCTGTGCAGACGCGTTTGGCAAACCGGCGCGATGCGGCAGGACGGTCGGGAAGCGGGCGGATCGGGAAAGAGGGCAAACAGATGCGCAAGATCTTGTGGGGCGTGGTGGCGGTGGGTCTGGTCGGCGCGGTGGCAGCCTGGGTGCTGACCGCGCCTTCGCTGCGGCATGCGCAACGGGTGGCGGGCCTGACCGGGGATCGCGGGGCCGGCGAGGCGGTGTTCTGGGCGGCGGGCTGTGCGTCGTGCCACATGGCACCGGGGGCCACGGGCGAGGCGCAACTGGTGCTGGCAGGGGGGATGGCGTTTCCCACGGCGTTCGGCACGTTCCACGCCCCCAACATCTCGACCGATGCCGAACAGGGGATCGGCGGCTGGACGCCGGGCGAGCTTGCGGGGGCGGTGATGGACGGCGTGTCGCCGCTGGGGACGCATTACTATCCCGCCCTGCCCTATGCGGCCTATGCCAAAATGGCCCCGCAGGACATGGCCGACCTTGCGGCCTTTCTGGGCACGCTGCCCGCCGATGCCACCCCGAGCAAGCCGCATGACCTGGAGTTCCCGTTCAACATCCGCCGCAGTCTGGGCGGCTGGAAGCTGCTGTTCCTGCGCGACGACTGGGTGCTGACCGAGGCGGCCACCCCCGAGGTGACCCGCGGGCGCTACATCGTCGAGGCGCTGGCGCATTGTGGCGAGTGCCACACGCCGCGCAACGCGCTTGGCGGGCTGGACCGCACCCGCTGGCTCGCGGGCGCGCCAAGCCCGGACGGCAGGGGCAGGATCCCCAACATCACCCCGGGCAAGCTGACCTGGTCGGAGGACGAAATCGTGGAATACCTTACCAGCGGCTTCACCCCCGAGTTCGATTCGGTCGGCGGGCCGATGGCGCATGTGGTCGAGAACATGGCGCGGCTGCCCGAATCCGACCGGGCGGCGGTGGCGGCCTATCTCAAGGCCGTTCCGGCGGTGGCGGCGGCCGAAAACTGACACGGTCCTCCCGATCAACGATCGGCTTGCCGCAGGCTGCGTTGGCAAGCCTGCGGTGGTTGCCGATCAGGACATCGGTCGGCCACTTTGCCTGATCGACGTGACCATCGCCCGCGTCGGTCTGATGCTGCCAGTGTCAGGCGCGGCCGAGACTGCCCAGCCGTGCCGCCCGCAGCGCCGCGAAATCGTCGCCCGCGTGATAGCTCGACCGGGTCAGCGGCGTGGCTGACACCAGCAGGAACCCTTTGCCATAGGCGGCGGATTCATAGGCCTTGAATTCGTCTGGCGTCACGAAGCGATCAACCCGGTGGTGTTTCGGCGTGGGTTGCAGGTATTGCCCGATGGTCAGGAAATCCACATCCGCCGCGCGCAGGTCGTCCATCACCTGCCCCACGGATTGCCGATCCTCGCCCAAGCCCACCATGATGCCGGATTTGGTGAACATGGCGGGATCAAGCTCCTTGACCCGCTGCAGCAGCCGCAGCGAGGCGAAATAGCGCGCGCCGGGGCGGACGGTGGGATAGAGGCCCGGCACGGTTTCCAGGTTGTGGTTGAACACGTCGGGTTTGGCGGCAACCACGGTTTCCAGCGCGGTGGGCGCGCATTTCAGGAAATCGGGGGTCAGAATCTCGATGGTGGTGCCGGGTGCGTGGCGGCGGATGGCGCGGATCGTCATCGCGAAATGTTCCGCCCCGCCGTCGGTCAGGTCGTCTCGGTCCACCGAGGTGATGACGACATGGGTCAGACCCAGTTGCGCCACCGCCTGCGCCACCTTGGCCGGCTCAAACGGGTTCAGGGGCTGCGGTTTGCCGGTGGCGACGTTGCAAAAGGTGCAGCCGCGCGTGCAGATCTCGCCCATGATCATCATGGTGGCGTGGCCCCGGCTCCAGCATTCGCCGACGTTGGGGCAACCCGCCTCTTCACACACCGTCACCAGATTTCCGGCCCGCAGGATGTCGCGGGTCTGCTTGTAGCCGTCCGAGGTCGGGGCCTTGACCCGGATCCAGTGGGGTTTCTTCGGCTGGGCCTGATCCGGGCGATGCGCCTTTTCCGGGTGGCGTTCGTCCGGCAGCTTGAGATCGCGCAAGTGATGGTCCCCCTGACACAGTGCAGTTACGAAACTAGGGTTCCTTGGCCGGGAAGGCAACCGGGCGGTTCCGGGCGGCTGGCGGGCAACCAAGGCCGCAGGGACGGCCATCGGAGGGATGATGACGAAAAAACTGATCGCAGAGGCGTTGGGGACCTTGATTCTGGTGCTGTTCGGCTGCGGGTCGGCGGTGCTGGCGGGGGCGGATATCGGGCTGACCGGCATTTCGCTGGCCTTCGGGCTGGCCATCGTGGCGGCGGCTTACGGATTGGGCGCGATCTCGGGCGCGCATCTGAACCCGGCGGTGTCACTGGGGATGGTCGCGGCGGGGCGGATGAGCCTGGCCGAGTTCGCGGGCTATGCGGTGGCGCAATGCGGCGGGGCGCTGCTGGGGGCGGCGATCCTGCTGGCGATTGCCAGTGGCAAGGCGGATTACTCGGTGGCGGTGAACGGGCTGGGGCAGAACGGCTATGGCACCGGGTATCTTGGGGGGTATTCGCTGACGGCGGCGCTGGTGTTCGAAGTCGTGATGACCTTCCTGTTCGTGACGGTGATTCTGGGGGCGACCGCCAGCGGCGCACCGGGCGCGATGGCGGGGCTTGCGATCGGGTTGACGCTGGCGGCGATCCACCTGGTCGGGATTAATGTCACCGGCGTGTCGGTGAACCCGGCCCGGTCGTTCGGGCCGGCGGTTCTGGTCGGCGGCAAGGCGCTGGCCGATCTGTGGGTGTTCATCGTGGCCCCGCTGGCGGGCGGGGCGCTGGCGGGGGCCGTCTATCTGGCGGGTCCGACCCGCGCGTGACGAAAGGCCGGGGCGCGCGCCATGCTCGCGCCCCTGCCATCGCCTACCCGATCAGCGGGCCGGACCGGCCATAGGTTTCGTCATAATGCCGCCGGAGCCGCATCAGCGCGATGCGCAGCACGATCTTGCCCGACCGCGCCGCCCAGCCCATCCGCCGCTCTGCCGCCTCGATGCCTTCCAGAAAGCAGCAGACCCGCAGCACCACGTCCCCCAAACCCGGGCCGAGGTCGCGCAGGGCCAGTGCCACCCGGTCGCGCGCGGCCCCGCTGCCGCCGCCGCCTTCGGGGCGATAGGCGGTGCTGCCCGGCGTCAGGAACCTGTCCCAGTTCTGCGTGACGCGCGGGCCCATCTGCGCCGCCTCGAAATCCTCGCGCAGCCGTTCGGCGGCCCCGACGAGGTCCGGGTCGAGAAACACCTTGCCGTCCTTGTCGCGCCGCCGCCCCAGGGCCGCGACCGGGCTTTCCGCCAGGTTGTAGCGCAGCTTGCGCGGGCCTTCTTCGGTTGCCACCTCGCGCACCCCCCAGTCGCGGTGCTGGTCGCCAAACCGGGTTGCCTGTTCCGCAAGACCATCCTGCGGATCGCTGTCGATCATCCGCTTCAGCGCCAGCCGACCGGTTGCGGTCAGCTCATAGCTGGTGACCCGCCCGGTCTTGCGGCACACGATCCAGTCCTTCAGCGCAAAGGCCTGCGCCACCACCCGGTCCATCACCCCGGTGCGCGCGGTGCGGCCATCGGGAAACTCGCGCAGCACCACCGCCTTTTCCATGTCGGGCGCGATGGCCAGCACCGCGCCCGGTTCGGCCAGACGGCGCAGGATGCGACGCCCCTCGCGCAGGATGGTCGCCTCGTCGATGGTTAGGGTCTGCGGGCGGATCGGTGCTGACATGGCAGTGTCCTTTGAGCCGGAGGGAGCGGACGCGAGCCCCGGCCCGCGCGACAGCGCAGCCAGAGCCTCGTCCATCAGGGGGTCGTCCCGCCGGTGTTCATAGCGGCGCACCTGGCGCAACACCGTCGAGGCATGTCGGCCTTCGCGTCGGGCCAGGGCCCGCAGGCTGAGCCCGTCGTCGGTGTGATGCAGATACAGGCGCACCGCATCGGGCAACCATGCGGGCAGGGTCGGGATCACAGAAGTTTCAGCGGTCATGTGAGGCTTCCGCGCCAAGGCTTTCATCAGTGCCGGGTGGTCTTGCACTTTTGCAACCGTGAGTGGCATTGGTTACTATTGGTTAATTGCGCCGCGTTTTCCGATAATTGTTTCTAAATCCTAAACAAAGGCGAAATGCGCGCGCGCAGAAAAGGAGAAGTCCGCAACGCCCGGTTGTGCCGGTGCATGCTGTGGCTCCTGACAACCCGGAGACTGCCATGACCGATTTCCGCACCCTGCTTGCCGATCTGCGCCGCCCGCGCCTGCTGATCCGGGCCGCCCGCTGTGGCCTGGGGGACTATCGCCGCGAGCGCGATCTGCGCCGTCTGATCGACGGGATCGCCCCGCCCGAACGCAGCCTGTCGCGGCTGGTCTGCGAGGAAGAGCGCATCGAGGCGATCCGGCGCAGCGGGGATGCGAGCTATCCGGTCGCGCGGCATATCGAGGTGCTGATCGCGATGATGGGCGAGGTTCGGCTGCTGCCGCGCGTCGATGCGGTCCCCTAACGCGAACCGCCCGCAGGGTTGACCTGCGGGCGGTTGTTTCGCGCCGGAAACGGTCAGACGAAGGCGTCGGGCATTTCCGACTTGCGCCGTGCCACATAGGCATCCAGCGCCTCGCGGATGCCGTCGTCGAGGCCGGGGGCCTGATAGTCGCCCAGCATCTTGGTCACCCGTTCGCCGGCCAGCGCCTGGGTGTCCCGCGCGCCCTCCTCGAACCAGGTCTCGAACGGTTTGTAGTCGAACAGGTCGCTGCGCCAGAACGCCGACTTGAAATTGGCCTGGGTGTGCTCGCAGCCGAGGAAATGCCCCCCCGGCCCCACTTCACGCAGCGCATCCATGCCCTGGCCGTTCTCATCCATGATGATGCCCTTGGCCAGATGGTGCAGCGTGCCCAACTGGTCGGCGTCCATCACGAATTTCTCGTAGCTGCTGACCAGCCCCCCCTCCAGCCAGCCGCAGGCGTGCAGCATGAAGTTCACCCCGGCCAGCAGCGCCATGTTCAGGCTGTTCGCCGTTTCATAGGCCGCCTGTGCATCGGGCAGTTTGGACCCGCAGAACGCCCCCCCGGATCGATACGGCAGGTTCATCCGCCGCGCCAGTTGCCCCGCGCCATAGGTGATATGCGCGGCCTCCGGCGTGCCAAAGGTCGGCGCGCCGGAATTCATGTCGATGCTGGTGACAAACGCCCCAAAGATCACCGGCGCACCGGGCCGCACCAACTGGCTGTAGGCCACCCCGGCCAACACTTCCGCCAGCACCTGCGTCAGCGTCCCCGCCACCGTCACCGGGGCCATCGCGCCCCCGACGATGAACGGGCTGATGATCGCGGCCTGATTGGCGCGGGCATAAACTTCCAGCGCGCCCATCATGATGCCGTCGAAGGTCAGCGGGCTGTTGATGTTGATCAGGCTGGTCATCACGGTGTTCCGGTCGACGAAATCCGCGCCGAACAGGATCTTCGACATCTCGACCGAATCGGCGGCGCGGCTCGGTTCGGTCACCGACCCCATATAGGGCTTGTCGGACAGCACCATGTGGGCGTGCAGCATGTCGAGATGCCGCTTGTTCACCGGCACGTCGGTGGGCTCGCAGACCGTGCCGCCCGAATGGTGCAGCCATTTCGACATGTAGCCCAGCTTCACGAAGTTCTGGAAATCGTGGATCGTGGCATAGCGCCGCCCCCCCGCCGCATCGCGCACGAAGGGCGGGCCATAGACCGGGGCCAGCACCAGATCGCGGCCGCCCACGTTCACGTTGCGCTCGGGGTTGCGCGCGTGCTGAACGAAACTGCTGGGCGCGGTGGCGCACAGCTTGCGCGCGAGGCCGCGTGGAATATGCACCCGCTCGCCCGTCACCTCCGCTCCCGCCGCCCGCCACAGAGCCAGCGCGCCCGGGTTTTCGACGAAGTTCACTCCGATCTCTTCCAGAACGGTGTCGGCGTTCCATTCGATGATCTGCAGGGCTTCCTCGTTCAGGATCTCGAAGTTCGGGATATTGCGCGAGATGAACCGGGCGCTCTCGAAACTGACCGCCGTGCGTTCCGCCCGCCGTGCCCCGCCGCCACCGCCCCGTGCCCTGCGCGTCGTCACTTCGTTCATCTTCGCCTCCGCTGGTTTGCGCCCTTATGCCGCCCCTGTCACCGATCCCACCCCCCGAATCCGTCACATGATCGACAAAAGCGACATGATCCAAGTCTCAAAACGACTTCGTCTTCATCCGTTCACAAATATCCCGGGGGTCCGGGGGCCGGCCCCCGGCTGGGCGCTTGCGAATTCCGGCGGCTCTCGGTAACCGGGCGCATGACCACTCATGACCGCCTTCTGATCATCGACTTCGGCAGCCAGGTGACGCAGTTGATCGCGCGCCGGTTGCGCGAGTTGCATGTCTATTGCGAAATCCATCCCTATAACCGGGTCGATGCCGCCTTCCTTGCCGCCTTTGCCCCGCGGGCGGTGATCTTTTCCGGCGGGCCGGCCAGCGTGTTCGCCGACGGCGCCCCGATGCCGCCTGCGGGGGTGTTCGATCTGGGCGTGCCGATCCTGGGCATCTGCTATGGCCAGCAGGTGATGATGCATCTGCTGGGCGGCCGGGTGGAGCGCGGGCATGGCACGGCGGAATTCGGACGCGCCTATGTCACACCGACGGACGCCACCTCGCCCCTGCTGGAGGGCTGGTTCGAGGATGGGCCCGAGCAGGTCTGGATGAGCCACGGCGACCATGTATCGGCCATCGCGCCGGGGTTTCAGGTCTACGGCACCTCGCCCAACGCGCCCTTTGCGATCACCGCCGACCCGGCGCGGCGGTTTTATGCGGTGCAGTTCCACCCCGAGGTGCATCACACCCCCAAGGGCGCGCGTCTCTATGAAAACTTCGTCCGGCTCGCAGGGTTCAAGGGCGACTGGACGATGGGGGCCTACCGGGCCGAGGCGATCGCGAAAATCCGCGCGCAGGTCGGTGATGCCCGCGTGATCTGCGGGCTGTCGGGCGGGGTGGACAGTTCGGTGGCCGCCGTCCTGATCCACGAGGCGATCGGCGATCAGTTGACCTGCGTGTTCGTCGATCACGGATTGCTGCGTTTGGGCGAGGCGGAACAGGTGGTGAGCATGTTCCGCGATACCTGGAACATCCCGCTGATCCATGCCGACGAATCCGCGTGGTTCCTCGGCGCGCTGACCGGGATTTCCGACCCCGAGGTCAAGCGCAAGACCATCGGGCGGCTGTTCATCGACGTGTTCCAGAAACATGCCACGGCGGTGGGCGGGGCGCAGTTTCTGGCGCAGGGCACGCTTTATCCGGATGTGATCGAAAGCGTGTCGGTCAGTGGCGGGCCTTCCGTCACCATCAAGTCGCACCACAACGTTGGCGGCTTGCCGGAAAAGATGGGGCTGAAGCTCGTTGAACCCCTGCGCGAGTTGTTCAAGGACGAGGTGCGCGCCCTGGGCCGCGAGTTGGGCCTGCCCGAGCCATTCATCCGCCGCCACCCCTTCCCCGGCCCCGGTCTGGCGATCCGCTGCCCCGGCGAGATCACCCCGGAAAAGCTCGACATCCTGCGAAGGGCCGACGCGGTCTACATCGACCAGATCCGCCGCCATGGCCTTTATGACGAGATCTGGCAGGCCTTTGCCGCGATCCTGCCGATGAAGACGGTGGGCGTCATGGGCGACGGGCGGACCTATGACTACGCGCTTGCCTTGCGGGCGGTGACGAGTGTCGACGGGATGACGGCGGATTACTATCCTTTCACCCACGCGTTTCTGGGGGAAACCGCCACGCGGATCATCAACGAGGTGCAGGGGGTCAACCGGGTGTTCTACGACTGCACCAGCAAACCGCCCGGCACGATCGAGCTGGAATGACGGTCCGCCTGTCAGGTCGGCTGATCTGCACCTCGGCGGCCGAGGCTGCGGTGGTCGCACGGCATCTGCCCGCGCATGTCGCCCTGACCCGGGCCGAGCCGGGATGCCTGAGTTTTGCGGTGACGCGCAGCGCCGATCCGCTGGTGTGGCAGGTCGAGGAAAGCTTCACCGACCGGGCGGCGCTCGCGGCGCATCAGGCCCGCACCCAAGGGTCGGAATGGTTTGCACAAACCCGACAGATCATCCGCGACGTCACGATGACGGAAGATTGAGCGTCAAGCCCCCCCGCGCGCCGGGTCACCAAAGATTTTCGGGTTTCGGATGCAGGAGTTCTATGCCTGACTGGGGAACCGATGCTAGGCTTGACGCAGGTCAAAGCATCGCTTAATTGGACAACTATTCTTACCACTTCGCCGGGCTCATCCGAGTTCGGAAGAAAAGTGGAAGACCAGCACGGAGGAGACGACGGATGCAGCCATTGCTGCCACTTGCGCGGACCATCGACCGCGTCAATGAATTCATCGGAAAATCGGTCATGTGGTGTATCTTTGTTGCCGTGCTGGTCAGTGCCGGCAATGCGGTGATCCGCAAGGCGTTCAACATGTCGTCGAACTCCTGGCTGGAGTTGCAGTGGTATCTGTTCGGGGCGGCCTTCATGCTCGCATCGGCCTACACGTTGAAACAGAACGAGCATATCCGGATCGACATCTTTTACGGCACGCGCAGCCGGATGACCCAGCACTGGATCGACCTGCTGGGGCACATGTTCTTTACCCTGCCCTTCGTGGTGCTGATGGCCTGGATGCTGGTGCCCTACACCTGGGACGCCTACCGGATCGGGCAGATTTCGACCAATTCGGGCGGCTTGATCATCTGGCCGGCGCGGGCGCTGCTGGCGGCGGGGTTCATCCTGCTGGTGTTTCAGGCGCTGTCGGAAATCATCAAGAAGATCGCCGTGATGCGCGGCGAGATGGAGGATCCGACCCCGTTCATCTCGGCGCATGAGGCGGCCGAACTCGAAGGGGCGGCGCTGGCCGCCGAAGTGGCGCGGCTTGCTGCCGAAGAAGAAGACCGGATCGCCAAAGGGGGCCTGCGCAAATGATCGAACTAATCGCACAGAACATGGCGCCGATCATGTTCGCCTCGCTGGTGGTGTTTCTGTTGCTGGGGTATCCGGTGGCGTTTTCGCTGGCGGCGAACGGGTTGGTCTTCTTTGCCATTGGGGTCTGGCTGGCCCCCTATTCGGCTGATACGATCACACTGGATTGGCCGCTGTTGTATACCATGCCCCAACGGCTGTGGGGGGTGATGTCGAACGAGACCTTGCTGGCCATTCCGTTCTTCACCTTCATGGGGATCGTTCTGGAACGATCCGGGATGGCCGAGGATCTGCTGGACACCATCGGGCAGTTGTTCGGGCCGATCCGCGGCGGTCTGGCCTATGCGGTGATTCTGGTGGGGGCGCTGCTGGCGGCGACCACCGGGGTCGTGGCGGCGAGCGTGATCGCGATGGGGCTCATCTCGCTGCCGATCATGCTGCGCTATGGCTATGACCGGCGGGTGGCCTCGGGGGTGATCGCGGCGTCGGGAACGCTGGCGCAGATCATTCCGCCCAGCCTGGTCCTGATCGTGCTGGCCGATCAGTTGGGCCGGTCGGTGGGCGACATGTACAAGGCGGCGCTTTACCCCGGCCTGATCCTGACCGGGTTCTACATCGTGTATGTGTTCCTCGTGTCGATCATCCGGCCGACTTTCGTTCCCGCCCTGCCGCCTGAGGCGCGCACGCTGGGGTCGGGGGTGGGCTCGCTCGCCGTGGCCTTGCTGGCCTGCATGGCGATCGGCTACGGTGCCCATGTCTGGCTTTACCCCACCCAGGGAGCAAACGCAGACATCCTGGGCGCGTCCCTGGGCATCATCGTGATCTACATCTATGCGATGGTCGACAAGTCGTTCGGCTTCAACACCATGTCGCGGCTGACCCAGCAGGTGATCATCGTGCTGATCCCGCCGCTGGCGCTGATCTTTCTGGTGCTGGGGACGATCTTTCTGGGGATCGCCACACCCACCGAAGGCGGAGCGATGGGGGCGGTCGGGGCGATGGTGCTGGCGGCGATGAAGAACCGGCTGAATTACGGGGTGGTGAGCCAGGCCCTGGCCTCGACCACCCGGCTGTCGGCCTTCGTGCTGTTCATCCTGATCGGGGCGCGGGTGTTCTCGCTGTCGTTCTACGGGGTCAACGGGCATATCTGGGTCGAGGAGTTGCTGGTCGGCGTGCCGGGCGGGGCGACGGGGTTCCTGATTTTCGTGTCGGTGCTGATCTTCCTGCTGGCGTTCTTTCTCGACTTCTTCGAGCTGGCCTTCATTGTGGTGCCCCTGCTGATCGCCCCGGCCGAGGCGTTGGGGATCGACCTGATCTGGCTGGGCATCATCCTGGGGGTGAACATGCAGACTTCCTTCATGCACCCGCCGTTCGGCTTTGCGCTGTTCTATCTGCGCAGCGTGGCCCCGAAGTCGCCCTATACCGACAAGGTCACCGGGATCAGGACCGACGGAGTCAGCACCGGGCAAATCTACTGGGGGGCGGTGCCGTTCGTGATCATCCAGGTGGTCATGGTCGGCGTGGTGATCGCCTTCCCGCAACTGGTGATGCACTACAAGGGCAAGCCGATCGACCCGTCGACCATCCAGATCACCGTGCCGACACTGCCGACCATCGGTGCGCCGGGCGGGATCGGCGGGGCCCCAAACCTCGGCGCGCCCAATCTCGGCGCGCCCAATCTTGGCGCACCGCAACTGGGGGCGCCGGTGATCACCCCCTGATCGCGCGGCCCTGCAAACCGGACAGAAAGGCCGGCCCCTCGGGTGCCGACCTTTTTTCTGCGCGGTGTGCGGCAAACGAAAACGGCCCCCGGGTTTCCCGGGGGCCGTCTGCAGCGATCAGGGTCGGATCAGAGTTTGCCGGCCTGCTGCTGCACCATCATGAAGGTGTCGTAGTTGTATTCGGCGATCTGCGCCCACAGGTAGGCGTCCTTCTTGAACGCATCCTGGCTGGCCTTGATCTTGGCGAACATCGGGTTGGTCGCGGCGATCTCGGCATAAACGGCCGTCGAGGCATCGAACGCGGCCGACAGCACGTCCTGCGGGAACGGACGCAGTTGCGCGCCGCCTGCCACCAGAGCCTTGAGCGCGGTCGGGTTCTTGAAGTCGTAGTGCGCCATCATGTTGCTGTTGGCCGCCTCGCAGGCGGTCTTCAGCAGGCCCTGATAGGCGGGCGGCAGTTCGTTCCACTTGGCGAGGTTGACGAGGGTCGACAGCGTCGGACCGCCCTCCCACCAGCCGGGATAGTAGTAGAACGGGGCCACCTTGTAGAACCCGAGCTTCTCGTCGTCATAGGGGCCGACCCACTCGGCGGCATCGATCGTGCCTTTTTCGAGGCTCGGATAAATGTCGCCGCCCGCGATCTGCTGCGGGACCACGCCCAGTCTCTCGATGACCTTGCCGGCAAAGCCGCCGATCCGCATCTTCAGGCCCTGCATGTCGGCCAGGCCGGTGATCTCCTTGCGATACCAGCCGCCCATCTGCACGCCGGTGTTGCCGCAGGGCAGGTAGTGCAGGTTCTGGGTGTTGAAGAATTCGTTCAACTGCGCGATGCCGTCGCCGTAATAGAGCCAGGCGTTCATCTGGCGCACGTTCAGGCCGAACGGCGTGGTGCAGCCCAGCGAATAGGTCGGGTCCTTGCCCCAGAAATAGTAGCTGGCGGTGTGGCACGCCTCGACGGTGCCCGAAGACACGGCATCGGCAGCCTCAAGGCCGGGAACCAGTTCGCCCGCCGGAAACACCTGGATGGTGAAGTTGCCATCGGTCATTTCCTTGACGTAGTCCGACATCGTCTCGGCGGCACCATAGATGGTGTCGAGCGATTTCGGGAAAGACGAGGTGATGCGCCAGGTGATCTTCGGCGCAGCCTGGGCCAGAGCCGGAGCGGCCAGCGTGGTGGCGGCGGCAGCGCCGACACCACCGATGGCGGCTTTGGTCAGAAACGAACGGCGATCCATGCATTACTCCCTTTTTTGCAGGATTGAACCGGGCCGCGACCCCTTCTTGCCGGGGGCCACAGGCTGGTGGCGGCAGAGTTGCATGCGAACAAACACCTGTCCAGAGTTTCGCGGTGCGGATCGGCGAAAACCTTGCTTTTGCGCTTGGCGTCAGCGGGTTGCGGGCTGATTGCCCCGGCGGCGGTGCCGGGGCGCGGACATTTTCCGAGCAGTCGCGCGATGTCTGCTGGACAGTCGGCTCATCCGCGGCGACAAGGCTGCGTCACGTGGAGCGCCCATGTCTGATCCGGTCCCTGTCGTCCTCAACCCTCGGACAGCCATTCTGTGGATGGGCGGTTCGATCACAGCGTTCACCGCGATGGCGGTGGCCGGGCGCGAGGTGTCGGCGCAGCATGACACGTTCGAGATCATGGCGGTGCGGTCGGCCATCGGGCTGATTCTCGTGCTGGCCGTGGGGGCGATGACCGGGCAGTTGGGCCGGATCAGCCGCGCCCGGCTGGGCGGGCATGTGCTGCGCAACGTGGTTCACTTCACCGGGCAGAACCTGTGGTTTCTGGCAATCGGCCTGCTGCCCCTGGCGCAGGTCATCGCGCTGGAGTTCACCTCGCCGCTGTGGGTGGTGTTGCTGGCCCCGCTGATCCTGGGCGAGCGGTTGACCGGGCGGCGGCTGTTCGCGGCGGGCCTGGGGTTCGGCGGCATCCTGATCGTGGCGCGCCCCGACATCGGCAACATCAGCGTCGGTTTGCTGGCCGCCGCCGGGGCCGCGGTGTTCTTTGCGCTGACGACGCTGCTGACCAAGCGGCTGACCCAAGGCGAGGCGCTGATCACCATCCTGTTCTGGCTGACGCTGATGCAACTGGTGTTCGGGCTGGTCACCGCCTTTGCCGATGGGCGGGTCCGGCTGCCGGACGCGCAATCGCTGCCCTGGCTCGTGCTGATCGGGGTGGCGGGGGTGCTGGCGCATCTGTGCCTGACCATGGCGCTGTCGCTGGCGCCGGCGAGTTTCGTGGCCCCGGTCGATTTCATCCGTCTGCCACTGATCGCCGTGGTCGGGGCGGTGTTCTATGCCGAACCGATCAGCGTGCCGGTGTTTGTCGGCGGCGGGATCATTCTTGCGGCGATCTGGCTGAACCTTCGTTGGGGCGCGACACCGACCGTGGTGGAAAAAGCCACATAGCGATTTTCACAATTTCGTGACGCGCCGTCATGAATTGACCGACGATATCCGCTCCCATACCGTCCGACCCAAGAACAATGTCAACAAGTGCTCTGTCTTTCTGGGGGGAATCAGATGAACTATGCAGCCGCGGCGCTTGCCGGACTTGCGATGACGACAGGACTGGCGCAGGCGGGCGGGATTGACCGTTCCAACACGCCGTTCATTCTGTTCGAAAAGGGCCGCGTCCTGCAGCTCGGCTATTCGAACGTCACACCGACCGTCTCGGGAACTTTCAACCATCCGCAAGCGGGGTTGCTTTCGACCAAAGATATGGCCGAAAACTACAACACACTGTCGCTGGCCTACAAGGCGGACCTGAGCGACAAATTGTCCTATGCGATCATCCTGAACCAACCCTATGGCGCGGATGCCCTGTATACCGCGTTCTACACCGGGCTCGAGGCGCATTGGGACAGCAATCAGCTTGCCGCGCTGATCAAATACAAGGCGACCGACCGGGTGTCGGTTTACGGCGGGCTGCGCTATGTCCGCTCCAACGCCGAAATCTTCATTCCCCGGTCGTTGTTTGGCGGCAGCGCCAATGTGCTAGGCGACTACACCGCCTCGGCGGATACCGATGGTCAGGTCGGCTACATTCTGGGTGTGGCTTACGAAATTCCTGACATCGCCCTGCGGGTCGGCCTGTCTTATGAATCAGAGATCACCCACAGCTTTGCCACCTCCGAGCAGTTTTCCGTGCTCAATGGCGGGGCGACGCTGAACAGCACCACCGAAATCATCCTGCCGCAGTCGGTGACGCTGGATTTCCAGTCGGGCGTTGCCAAGGACACGCTGGTGTTCGGCTCGATCCGCTGGGCGGAATGGTCGAAATGGCATGTCCGCCCGTCCTATTACGATCAGGTGATCAACGACGAAGTGACCGGGTTCGACAACGATGTGATCACCTATCAACTGGGCGTCGGGCGGCGGTTGAACGAGAATCTGTCGGTCTTTGCGCGGATCGCCTATGAAAAGGCCAATGGCGGGGTCGCGTCGCGGCTGTCTCCGACCGATGGCTCGCGCAGCATCGCGATCGGCGGGTCCTACACCATGGACAACATGAAGATCACCGGCGGCATCGAATATGCCGAGCTTGGCGACGCGGTGGATGGAACCGGCGTGCAGTTCGAAGACAACAAGGCCGTCGGCGTCGGTTTTGCGGTGCAGTTTTCGTTCTGACCCGCCCTTGAACACCGTTTCGTCCTTCCATGGACCCCGCACAGGCTGCGGGGTCTTTTGTTTCGCCCCTTTCCCGCCCGGCGCGACCCGGTTAACACGCGAGGGCTGATCGAGCAGGGAGCGTGCCATGATCTATGCCTCGGGGTCCGACTATCGCGAAAGCCGCGCCAAACGCGTGCTGTTCTTCGGCATGTCGGGCCTGGGCAAGACCACGCTGGCCAACATCCTGCGCGAAGCGGGCGGGTGGTTTCACTACTCGGTCGATTACCGGATCGGCACGCGGTACATGGGCGAATACATCAGCGATAACTTCAAGCGCGAGGCGATGAAGGTGCCGCTGCTGCGCGAATTGCTGATGACCGACAGCGTTTATATCAGCTCGAACATCACCTTCGACAATCTGGCGCCCTTGTCGACCTATCTGGGCAAGCCGGGGGACCCTGCGCGCGGGGGCTTGCCGTTTGCCGAATACCAGGCGCGGCAGGAGCAGCATCGGGTGGCCGAGGTGGCGGCGCTGCACGACACGCTGCGGTTCATCGACCGGGCGGAAAGCCTGTATGGCTATCCGCATTTCGTCTGCGACAGCGGCGGGTCGATCTGCGAGGTGGTCAACCCCGACGACCCCGCCGATCCGGTGATGACGGCGCTGTCGGACAGCCTGCTGATGGTGTGGATCGCGGGGTCGGACGCCCACAAGGCCGAACTTGCCCGCCGGTTCGATCGCAGCCCCAAGCCGATGTATTACCAGCCGGAGTTTCTGGCCGCCCTGTGGGCCGAATACCGGGACCGGGAAGGCAAGCCCGGCGATCAGGTGGATCCCGACGCCTTTTTGCGGTTCGGTTATGCCCGTCTTCTAGATCACCGCCAGCCCCGCTATGCCGCGATGGCCCGCTGGGGGGCGACGGTGACCGCGGAAGAAGTGGCGGCCGTCACCACCGCCGCCGCCCTTGATGATCTGATCGCCGATGCGATTGATCGGGCGCGCCGCGCCGCATAGTCCCCCCTGCCCGGAGCCTGCCGCCATGCCGATCACCCTGCCCCCGACCCTGCCCGCCTTCGACGTTCTGCGCAACGAAGGCGTGATGGTGATGTCGCCGGACCGGGCGGCGCATCAGGACATCCGCCCGCTGCGGATCGGGCTGCTGAACCTGATGCCCAAGAAGATCCAGACCGAAAACCAGTTCGCCCGGCTGATCGGGGCCACGCCGTTGCAGATCGATTTCCAGTTGATCCGGATGACCGAGCATCAGACGAAAAACACCGCCGCCGCGCATATGGAGGCGTTCTATCGCCCGTTCGCCGAGGTGGAGGCGACGGGCGAAAAGTTCGACGGGCTGATCATCACCGGCGCGCCGATCGAACATCTGCCGTTCGAGGAGGTGACCTATTGGGACGAGTTGCGCCGCCTTATGGACTGGACGCAGACGCACGTGCAATCGACGTTCGGGGTGTGCTGGGGCGGCATGGCGATGGCCTACCACTTTCACGGCGTGCGGAAACACGCCCTGCCGACGAAGGCGTTCGGCTGTTTCCGTCACGCCAATGTCGCGCCAACCTCGCCGTTCCTGCGCGGGTTTTCCGATGACTGCGTGATCCCGGTCAGCCGCTGGACCGAGATGCGGCAGGCCGAGATCGAGGCGGCAGGCCTGCGCACCCTTTTGGTGTCCGACGAGGTCGGCCCCTGTCTGGTGGCAGATGCGGCGCGTCGTGCGCTGTATATCTTCAACCATTTCGAATACGACCGCGACACGCTGAAACAGGAATTTGATCGGGATGTGGCCAACGGCACTCCCATCAACGTGCCGGCGCACTACTATCCTGATGACGACCCGACACGGGCGCCGCTGAACCGGTGGCGCAGCCATGCGCATCTGCTTTACGGCAACTGGATCAACGAGATATATCAGGCCACACCCTATGACATCACGCAGATTGGCACTTAGCTTTCTGGCCTTGGGCGCAGTGGCCATGACCGTCGCGGCTTGCGCGCGGGTTCGGCGGGTGCGGGCCGAGGCGGCCCATCCCCCGGTGGGCAAATTCGTGACGGTGGACGGGCGGAAGGTGCATTATGTCGCGGCGGGCAGCGGGCCGGATCTGATCCTGCTGCACGGCGCGTCAGGAAACCTGCGCGATTTCACCTTTGGCCTGTTCGACCGGCTGACCCCGCATTTCCGCGTCATCGCCTTCGACCGCCCCGGTCTGGGCTATTCCGAACCGCTGCCGCGCGGCGGGTTTTCCCTGTCCGATCAGGTGGCGGTGCTGCGCGGGGCGGCGGATCGGTTGGGGGTCACCCGGCCGGTGCTGCTGGGGCAAAGCTTTGGCGGGTCGGTTGCGCTGGACTGGGGGTTGCAGGGCGGGCCTGCGGCGCTGGTAGTGCTGTGTGCGCCGTCGCTGCCCTGGCCCGGCGGCCTCGATTTGTCGTATCAGGTGCTGTCGAACCCGGTCAGCGCGGCAATCCTGGTGCCGCTGGCCTCGGCCTTTGTGAGCGACCGCCGGGTGGCCCAGGCGATCGGGCGGATTTTTGCGCCCGAGCCGATGCCCGCCGGTTACATCGCGCATATCGGGGCGGACCTGACGCTGCGGCCGGCGACGCTGGCGGCCAATGCCCGACAGGTCAACGGGTTGCGCCCGCAACTGGTGGCGATGGAGCCGCGCTATGGCGGGCTGACGCTGCCGGTCGAGTTGATCCATGGCGACGCCGACACCATCGTGCCGCTGGCGATCCATTCGGCAAAACTGGTCGACCGGCTGCCCGACGCGCGGCTGACGGTGATTGCGGGGGGCGGCCACATGCCCCAGCACCTGCACCCCGAACTGGTGGTCGAGGCCGCGCTGCGGGCCGCTGGACGCGCCGGATTGCGCTGATCCCCGCAATCGCCATACTGGCGAAAACCCGGAGGGACCCATGAACCTGCCATTCGACGGTGCGATCAGCCGCTATTTTGAGGACGCAGCCCCGAAGGCGGTGCGCCACCGCATCGAGAAGGCCGGCAAGGACGACATCCTGAACGACGGATATCCCTATCGCACCGACATGCGGAAAAAGGACTACGCGGCGCGGATGGAGGGGTTGCAGATTCAGCTTGCCCGTCTGCAGGCGGGCGTCAAGGCCACCGGGCAGCGGGTGATCGTGGTGTTCGAAGGCCGCGACGCCGCAGGCAAGGGCGGCGCGATCAGTGCGGTGCGCGAGAATATGAACCCCCGGCAGGTGGCCGTCGTCGCCTTGTCAAAGCCATCGGACCGCGAGGCGGCGCAGTGGTATTTCCAACGCTATGTCGACTGGCTGCCGGCGCGTGGCGAAATCGCGCTGTTCGACCGAAGCTGGTACAACCGCGCGATGATCGAACATGTGTTCGGGTTCTGCACTCCCGAGCAGCGCACGAAGTTCTTTCGGCAATTGCCAGATTTCGAAAAGATGATCGTGGATGAGGGGATGATCCTGATCAAGCTGTGGCTGGAAGTGGGTCGGGCCGAGCAGTTGAAGCGCTTTCTGGACCGCGAACGGGACCCGCTGAAACAGTGGAAGCTGTCGTCGATCGACATCGACGGTCTGGGCAAGTGGGATGCCTATTCGCAAGCCATCGACGAGACGATGCGGATCAGCCATTTCCCCTATGCGCCCTGGACGGTGATCCTGTCCGACGACAAGATGCGCGCCCGGATCACGGCGATCCAGTGCCTGCTGCAGGCGGTGGACTATGCGGGCAAGGAGGTCGATCTGATCGGACCCGTCGATCGGGCGATCTGCGGCGGGCCGGGTTTGCGGCCCGTGGCGTGAAGCGCGGCTATCATCATGGCAATCTTCGGCAGGCCCTTGTCGATGCCGCTCTCGACCTGATCGCCGAGAAGGGTCCGCAGGGGTTCACCCTGTCCGAAGCCGCCAAGGCTGCCGATGTGACGCCCGCCGCCGTCTATCGCCACTTCGCCGGGCGCGATGACCTGATCGCCGAAATCGCCCGGCAGGGTTATGACATCTTCGCCGCTCTGATGGAGTTCGCCTACAACAACGGCCAGCCCACCGCGCTGGCCGCGTTCGAGGCGACGGGGCGGGCCTATCTGGCATTCGCGCGCAAATATCCCGGCCACTACAAGGCGATGTTCGAAAGCGGGCTGAGCATGCACGCGCATCCCGACCTTGCCTCGGTATCGGCCCGTGCCCGCGCCGTGCTGGAACGCGCCGCCGAACGGCTGTCGCAGCACCTGCCCGCCGACCGCCGCCCGCCCGCCACGATGTTTTCGGCGCATGTCTGGGCACTGAGCCATGGGGTGGTCGAGTTGTTCCTGCGCGGCAATCCCGGCTCCGCCTCGCCGTTTCCGCCCGAGGATCTGCTGGAGGCAGGGATCGGCATCTATCTGCGGGGGCTGGGGCTTTTGCCGCCCGAATGACAGTTGCGACATGGTTTGTCGCGCGCATGCATGCCATCGCGGGTCTGACGGACCAATTTGCGCACAGACAGGCAAGGGAGTCTCGGCATGAAAACCCATACCCGCGTGGTCGTGATCGGGGGCGGCGTCGTCGGATGCTCCGTGCTGTATCACCTGACCAAGCTCGGCTGGTCGGATGTGACGCTGATCGAACGGGCGGAGTTGACCGCCGGATCGACCTGGCACGCGGCGGGCGGGTTTCACACGCTGAACGGCGACACCAACATGGCGGCGCTGCAGGGCTACACCATCCGGCTTTACAAGGAGCTGGAGGCGATCACCGGCATGTCCTGCGGGCTGCACCACGTCGGCGGCATCACGCTGGCCGACAATCAGGAGCGGTTCGACCAGTTGAAGGCCGAACGCGCCAAGCACCGCTACATGGGGCTGGACACCGCGATCCTGACGCCTGCGGAGGTCGAGACGATGACCGACGGCATGGTGAATACGGCGGGGATTCTGGGCGCGCTCTATGATCCGCTGGACGGCCACCTTGACCCTTACGGCACAACCCACGCCTATGCGAAGGCGGCAAAGATGGGCGGGGCAGAGATCGTGCTGCACACGAAAGTGCTGGCCACCAACCCGACGCCGGAAGGCTGGGAGGTGGTCACCGACAAGGGCACGATCCACTGTGAGCATCTGGTGAACGCCGCCGGCCTCTGGGCGCGGGAGGTCGGCGCGATGGCCGGGGTTTACCTGCCGCTGTTGCCGATGGCGCACCAGTATCTGGTGACCGAGGATATTCCCGAAATAGTGGCGCGGGGGGGCCGGGAATTCCCGCATGTGATGGACCCGGGTGGCGAATCCTACCTGCGCCAGGAAGGCCGCGGCTTCTGCATCGGCTTTTACGAAAAGCCGTGCGAAGGCTGGAGCATCGACGGCACCCCCTGGACCTGGGGGCAGGAACTGCTGCCCGACGCCTATGACAAGATCGCCGACAGCGTCGAATTCGCCTACCGCCGCTTCCCGGCCCTGCAGCGCGCCGGGGTCAAACGGGTGATCCACGGCCCCTTCACCTTCGCCCCCGATGGCAACCCGCTGATCGGTCCGGTGCAGGGGTTGCGCAACTACTGGTCGGCCTGTGCGGTGATGGCGGGCTTTTCGCAGGGCGGCGGCATGGGGCTCAGCCTCGCGCAATGGATGATCCACGGCGAAGTCGAACGCGACCCGCGCGGGTTTGACGTCAGCCGCTTCGGCACCTGGACCACCCCCGGCTATACCGTCCCCAAGGTGATCGAAAACTACCAGATGCGGTTCTCGGTGAGCTTCCCCAACGAGGAGCGCCCCGCCGCGCGGCCCTTCCGGACCACGCCGATGTATGACCTGAACACGTCGATGCGCGCCGTCTGGGGCCAGCAATACGGGCTGGAGGTGCCGAACTATTTCGCCCTGCCCGGCGAGCCCTTGTATGAAACGCCCACGTTCAAACGCTCCAACGCCTGGGAGGCGACGCGTCAGGAAGTCATGGCGGTGCGCACCAGCGTCGGCATCAACGAGGTGCAGAACTTCGGCAAGTACCGCGTCACCGGGCCGAATGCCCGGGCCTGGCTTGACCGGATCATGGCCGGGCTGATCCCCAAACCGGGGCGCCTCAGCCTGACCCCGATGCTGGCTCCTTCCGGCAAGATCATCGGCGATTTCACCGTGTCCTGCCTGTCGGACACCGAATTCCAGTTGACCGCCAGCTATGGCGCGCAGGGGTGGCACAGCCGCTGGTTCGACCAGAACGCCGCCGAAGGCGTCCGCGTCGAAAACATCTCCGACGCGCGGTCGGGCTTCCAGATCGCCGGACCAAAGGCCCGCGATCTGCTGGCGCGGGTGACACGGTCGGACGTCAGCAACGATGCCTTCAAATTCATGGACGTGCGCCGGATGACCGTCGGCATGGCCGACTGCCTTGTGCAGCGCGTCAGCTACACCGCCGATCTGGGCTATGAAATCTACACCGACCACATGTCGGTCCGCCATCTGTGGGACACGCTCTCCGCCGCCGGTGCCGACCTGTCCTTGCGCCCCTTTGGCATGCGCGCGATGATGAGCTTGCGTCTGGACAAATGGTTCGGCTCCTGGGGCCGCGAGTTTTCCCCCGACTACACCCCCTGCGAGACCGGCCTGGACCGCTTCATCCGCTGGAACAAACCCAGCGACTGGATCGGCCGCGCCGCCGCCACCGCCGAAAAGGCCGCGGGCCCCAAGCGCAAGCTCGCGACCTTCATCGTCGAGGCCGACGATGCCGACGTGGTGGCGTGGGAGCCGATCTGGCTCGACGGGGCCGTGGTGGGGTTCTGCACCTCCGGCGGCTTCTCGCATTTCACCGGCCTCAGCGTCGCCCAGGGCTTCCTGCCTGCGGACCGGATCGAGGATGGCCTGGCGGTAGAAATCGAGATTCTCGGGCAAAGACGCCCCGCCCGCGTCCACCTTGCCCCGCTGTTCGACGCCGACGGGGCCCGGATGCGCGGCTAGCCCTTTCCAACTGGCAGAAGTATCCTCGGGGGCAAGGTGCGGCACGCACCGAGGGGGGCAGACAGCCCCCCTGTTCCACGGCAGGATGGCGTGATGACGGTTGAAATCCTGATCCTCGCCGCCGGGGCGTCGCGCCGGATGCGCGGGCTCGACAAGCTGGTGCTGCCGATAGGCGCGCAGCCGCTGATCGCACATGTCGCCCGCATGGCGCTTGGCACCGGATGCCCGGTGTCGGTGACGCTCGATCCGGCCCGTCCGGGGCGGCAGGCGGCGCTGTCTGGGATCGGTGTGCGTCACATCGCGGTGCCCGATCCGTCGGGTGGCATGACGGCCTCCCTGCAGGCGGGCCTGGCGGCCCTGCCCGCGACTGCCCCGGTGATGATCCTGCTGGCCGACATGCCGGACCTGACGACGGCCGACCTGACCCTGCTGATCGGCCTAGCGCGGGAAAACCCCGACCTGATCCTGCGCGCCTGTGCCGCCGACGGGGTGCCGGGCCATCCGGTGCTGTTTCCGCCCTGGGTCCGCCCCGAGATCATGGCCCTGCAGGGCGACCCCGGCCCGCGCGAGGTGATGCGGCGGCATCAGGCCCGGCTGCGGCTGGTTCCACTGCCGGGCCTGCGCGCCACGACCGATCTCGACACGCCCGAGGATTGGGCCGCCTGGCAGGCGGGGCGCAGTTAGGCCCGGTCAGGCACGGTCAGGCGCGCAACAGGACGGCGGCTTCGCGCGCCTTCAGTGACATCCGCGCCGCACAATGGCTGGTTCCGTCCAGCACATCCGGGAACAGCGCCAGCAATTCGGCGCGTTGCGGGTCGGCCAATCCGGCCACTGTCAGGGCACCGGGTTGAAAGCTTTCGGACCAAGCTCCATCGGCCCGGACGATCTGGTGGGCATCGAACAGGAAGTGGATATAGCTGATCGCCATCGGGAAAATCCGCGTCACCCCGGGCAGGCCGATCAGATGGGTCGCCGCGACCAGAACCTCGTGCTCGCCGAACAGCAGTTCGGCGCGCGGCCCGGTGATCAGCATGCGGTGCTGCGGCGACACGACCAGATCGCGTTCCGGCACACCGTCGCCAAGCGACCCCTTCGCGATCCGCACCGGATTGAAGCTCGCGGTGCGGCGCAGCTCGGCCTGGTTGAGATCGCGCTGCGCCATCCATCGGATTTCCTGAAACCCGTCGTCGCGGGTCAGAACCCGGTCGCCGCGCCGCAGGTCCTGCACCGCGACCTCGCCGGCATCGGTCAGCACCCGGCTGCCGGGGGTGAAACAGTGGATCACGTTCTCGATGTTGGTGAAGGTCAGCGTCCGGCCGCTGTCCACGAATTCGACCGTGCCGTTTTCCGCGTTGTCGGGATCGGCGGTGAACACGAAGGCCCCCGCGCCGCGCAGGTCCAGCGTGTCGAAATCGTCGCCGTCCTCGCCGCCGTCGACCACGTCATCGACCGCGCCGAGGATCACATCGCGGTCCGCCCCGCCGTCCAGCGTATCGGCCCCGTCGCCGCCCGACAGCGTATCCGCGCCGTCGCCGCCGAACAGCAGGTCGTCGCCGCCGTCACCCTGCACCTCGTCGTCGCCCGCCCCGGCCAGAACCGTGTCATCGCCCGCCCCGGCCAGCACCAGATCGGCGTCGGTGCCGGTCTGGTTGTCGGCTGCGTCGATCCGGTCGCCGTCCAGATCCCCGTCATAATCCGCGTCGATCAGGTCGTCCGCCGCGCTGCCTTCGACCCGGTAATCCGGCTGGCCGAACAGCACGCCGTCCACATAGACCTGCTCGATGTTGTAGAAATCGAGCGTGCCGCCATCGGTGAAGGTGACCCGGCCATTTTCCGGCAGGAACGGATCGAAGGTGACCGAGGTGACGTCGGTGACATAAAGCCGGTCCAGATCGACGCCGGTGGTGACGTTCTCATAGCCGTCGACATGGTCACCCGCCCCGGCATAGATCGTGTCGCCGTCGTCCTCGCCCAGCAGGCGATCGGCCCCCAGCCCGCCATACAGGGTGTCGGCCCCGTCCGACCCCTGCACCGTGTCATCGCCGTCGCCGCCGAACACCTGATCGTTGCCCCCCGATCCGGTGATCGTGTCCGACCCGTCGCCGCCATAGACCAGATCGCTGCCAAAGCCGCCGAAGGCCGAGTCATTGCCGGCCCCGGCATCGACCACGTCATCATCCGCCCCGCCATAAACCGTGTCGTTCCCGATCCCGCCGAACACCTGATCGTTCCCGGCGTCTCCGCGCAGAAAGTCGTCGTCCGCGCCGCCGTCGAGGGTGTCGTTGCCCGCATCGCCCTGCGCATAGTCGTTGCCTGCCCCGGTGGCGATCCGGTCGTCGGCGTCGCCGCCATAGACGTCGTCATCCCCGAGGCCCGAGGTGATCGTATCGGCCCCGCCCTGCCCGAACACCTCGTCATCATTCGGTGCGGCTCCGGGAAAGAGCGCATCCTCGCCGTCGATGATGTCGCCATTCGCATCGACATAGCCCACGTCCATCACCTGGCCTGCATCGGTGCCCCAGACGATGCCATCCGGGTTGCCGCCGTTCAGGATCAGGGTTTCGATGTTCTGGAACGTCAGGGTCGAGGAGTCGACGAAGGTGATCGTGCCGTTTTCACTGTTGTCGGGGTCGAAGGCGACCGACAGGACGTCGTTGGCGATCAGCGCATCGGCGTCCACCGCGCCGCCTTCGCCGCCGTCCACCGTATCGCCCGCGCCGCCGAAGATCAGGTCGGAATCGTCCTCGCCCGCCATGGTATCCGCGCCGCTGCCGCCCGACAGCGTGTCGTCGCCGGTGCCGCCGTAGAGGCTGTCCGTTCCGTCGCCGCCAAAGATCGCGTCATCGCCCGCGTCCCCCGAAACCGTATCGTCGCCCGCAGACTCGTCGGTGACGCTGCCGAACGCGTCATCGCCCGCACCAAGCGCCACCGAATCGTCCCCGGCACCGCCGAACACCGTGTCATTGTCGGCCCCGGCATAGACCACGTCATCGCCCGCGCCGGACAGGATGCTGTCATCGCCCGCGCCCGCGACGATGTAATCGCCATCCCCGGTGGTGCCGCCGACCCCGAGCGCATCGTCGCCATCCACCAGATCGCCGTCCGGATCGCCGAGATAGCCGGTCTGGATCACATCATCGCCTGCGGTGCCTTCGATGATCCCGTCTTTGCCCGCAGCCGCCACGGTGGTGATGGTGATGAAGCCGACATCGGTGTTGCCGTCGCCGTCGATCACCGAATAGGTCAGGTTGGTGCTGCCCAGATCGCCGTCGCTGGTGACGGTCACCGTGCCGTCGGCATTCAGGCGGACCGTCTCGCCGGTCAGCAGGGTGACAGACTGGCCCGGCACCACGGCCACGCCGTTGATGTGGGTGATCGTCAGGTCGCCACCGACCTGATCATTGTCGTTGGCCAGAATGTCGAAGGTGCGGCTGGCATTGGCCTGCAGTTGAATGTCGTCGTCAAAGGCCAGCGCATAGGTCTGCACCGACTCGCCCGCGATCAGCAGGTTGCTGTCATAGATCGCATCGCCTGCGTCGGCGATGCCGATGCGGATCGTGTTGACCTGCCCGGAATTGACCGGGGCCTTGAACGACAGGACCCGCGTCATGCCGTCCATTTCGGTGTTCAACTGGTCGGCGGTGTTGGACTGGTAGAGATTGTGGTTCGTGGTCGCGTTCACCGTGTTGACCGCGACTTCGCCATTTCCGGTCGTCGTCAGCGGGATGAAATCGCCGTTGATCCAGACCCCGAAGGCGTCGTTGAAGTTCGACCCGACGTATTCCGGGTATTCCTCGGACGCGAACACGAACTGCATGGTCAGGAAATCGCCGTCCGGGATGAACGAGGCGGTCAGGATCGCCCCGTCGAAGGTCGCGCGCCCGGCAATCTCGTTCAGGTCGGGGTCGCCGTCGACGCCCGTCGTGTTGGTCGAGGTTCCGGCGGCGGTGTTGGTATTGGTCGAGCCGTTCGAGTTGGTCAGATCGGTGACCCGCCCGGTTGACAGGATCACGCCGCTGTCGCCCGCCACCATGCCGGGGATCGTGGTCTGCGCGCCGCTGTAGATGCCGGACGACCCCGATGCAGCACCGGCAAAACTGGCGCCGGTCACCTCGATGCCGCTGCCGAAGATGGCCTGCGCCATGTCCATCGCCGTGGCGCTCGTATCGATCGTCAGTTCCGCTGCAATTGCCATGCCATCACCTTCAAGGTCCGAGGAAGCCCGGTTCACCGGATGCCGGGCATCACGGGACAGCAGCGTTCGCCACTGGCTTATGCGGGCTTGAAGGCGGCTTGGTGGAGCGGCGGTGTCGATGCGCGGGTCAAAGCGCGTCAACTTCGCGGCAGGGCGGCGCAACGGAGGGCCCGTGCAGGGCGCGCGCGCAGCAAAAAGGGGCCCCGATCGGGACCCCTCTTCTGCCGACCGGCGCCCGGGGGCGCGGTCGGGTATCAGACCGGTTCAGCGCGCCAGCAGCACCGCTTCGTGACGCCGCAGGGTGCGGCGGGCCGAGCCGTAGTTTTCCAGACCGGCATCGGTTTTCAGCTCCGGGAACAGATCGAAGATCTCGCTGCGTTGTGCGTTGCCCATGCCCTTCAGCGTCTGGTCGCCGGGCTGGAAGCTTTCGGTCCAGGCCCCGTTCGACAGCACGACCTCGTGGCGGTCGCACATGAAGTGGATGTAGGTGGTGCCCATGCTGTCCACCTCATGCACGCCCTGCCCCGCGATCAGGTGCTTGGCCGCGACCAGAACCTCGTGTTCGTCGAAGTAAAGTGCGGTCCGGTCGTTGGCGACCAGCAGGCGGTGGTTCGGCGACACCAGCATGTCCCGTTCGGGCAGGCCGTTGCCGAGGCTGCCCTGACGGACCAGCACTGGCTTCAGGTGCGGGGCCGCTTTCAGGTCGCGCCAGCTCAGCGCGCGCGAGCCGATCCAGCGGATTTCCTGCAGGCCGTTGTCGCGGGTGATCACCCGGTCGCCGGGCTTCAGGTTTTCCACCGGCACTTCGCCGCGCGGCGTCGCGATCAGCGTGCCGGGGGTGAAGCAGGGGATCAGCTTTTCGATCTCGGTGAACACCACGCGGCCGAGTTCGCCGCCCGAGCTGTCGCGGATGATCGCGGTGCCGCTGGTGCTGTCGCCGTCGGCATCGACGGTGACGTTGATCAGTTCGACCCGGCCGCCGGTCGGAACCAGAGAGTCGATTTCCAGCGTGTCGAAATCGTCGCCATCGGTGCCGCCATCGACGATGTCGCCAAAGCCGCCATAGAAGACATCGCGGTCTTCGCCGCCGAACATCGAGTCAACGCCCGATCCGCCGGTGAACTCGTCCGCTCCCGAGCCGCCTTCCATGAGGTCCTGACCCGAACCGCCGAACAGGTCGTCGTCCTCGGTGCCGCCGAACATCCGGTCGTCGCCATCGTCGCCGCGCAGCGTATCGTTGCCGCTGCCTGCGATCAGCGAGTCCTGGCCCGAGCCGCCTTCGACCACGTCGCTTTCGGTGCCGCCGTCGACCGTATCGTCGCCGTCACCGCCAAACAGGCTGTCCGCCGCACCCAGACCGAGGATCGAGTCCTGCCCGCCGCCGCCATAGATCGTGTCGCGCCCGTCGCCGCCGATGATCGTGTCGTCGTTCGACGTGCCGAGCGGATCGAAGCTTGCAAAGGCCACGCCGTCGTCGTCGCCATAGATCAGGTTGTCACCCGACCCGGCCTCGATCGAGTCCGCACCCGAGCCGCCGACCAGCGTGTCGCTGCCCTCGCCGCCTTCGATGGTGTCGTCGTTGTCCTGACCATAGATCCGGTCGTCGCCCGCGCCGCCCCGCAGCAGATCGTCCCCGGGTTCGAGCGCCAGAGCCGCCAGAATGTCGGCGGGGGCGCTGCGGAAGTCGCCGGTTGTCACGTCGAGTTCGGCGTCGCCGACGATCAGGTCATCGCCTTCGTCCCCGTCCACCTCATCGGCGCCGATCCCCCCGGCAAGCACGTCGTCACCCGCGCCGCCAGTCAAGGTGTCGTTGCCCGAAGACCCGTCGAGGCTGTCGTTGCCCACGCCGCCGATCAGCACGTCGGGGGTCTGGCCTACCGAGGCGACCCCGGTCAGCGACGGATCGCCGCCCGTTATGAAGTCTGCGCCTTCACCGCCGATCAGGGTATCGACCCCGGTGCCCCCGATCAGAGTGTCATCGCCGGTGCCGCCATCCAGACTGTCATCACCGCCCAGGCCCGTGATCTCGTCGTCACCGCCACCGCCGGTGAGGGTGTCGTTGTTGGCCCCGCCGATCAGCGTGTCGTTGCCTTCGCCGGCCAGCACCGTGTTGTCCCCAAGGCCTGCGTCGACGAAGTTGTTGCCCAGCCCGGTTTCGATGACATCGTCGCCCTCGTTGCCGAAGATCGAGTCGTCGCCCGCGCCGCCATAGATCGTGTCCGCGCCCAGGCCGGCGGTGACCAGGTTCACCCCGTCGCCGGTGGTGATGATGTCGTTGCCGCCGTTGCCTTCGATGGTGTCGTTGTCGGCTCCGCCGAAGAACACGTCGGTCTGATCGCCGCCGATCAGCGAGTCGTTGCCTTCGTCACCGAACAGCCGGTTCACCCCAAGGCCGCCGCGGATCGTATCGTCGCCCGCGTCGCCGACCAGATCGTCGGCACCGATGCCGCCGTCGATCTCGTCGTCACCGTCACCGCCATAGACCACGTCGTCGCCGGTGCCCGACAGGATGGTGTCATCGCCGCCGTTGCCTTCGATCGCGTCGCGCTGATCACCGCGCGGGGTGCCGCCGAGGATTTCGACAAAGGTCGAAGGATCCGGGTCGGTCAGGTTGGTGTAGTCGGTGATCACTTCCAGCGAGTCGTAGTTCTCGACCCGGTCACCTTCGGGATCGCCCAGATAGCTTTCGTCGATCAACTCGCCCGCATCGGTGCCCTCGACCACGCCATCGAGGTTCGACGGGTCGATGATGACGACGTTTTCGATGTTGACGAACCGGTTCGTGTCGCCGTTGCGCAGACCGGTCGTCGAGTCGAGATAGAAGACGGTGCCGTTTTCGGGATTGGCGTCATACTCGATCTCGGCCTGGCCGAAGACCGTCAGCGTGTCAAAGTCATCGCCACCCTCGCCACCGTCGGCGAACTGCCCGTCAACGGCGGTGACCCGGATGGTGTCGCGGTCATCGCCGCCGAACAGGTCGTCCTCGCCCGGGCCGGACACCAGAACGTCACTGCCCGCGCCGCCTTCGATGGTGTCGTTGCCATCGTTGCCTTCGATGGTGTCATCGCCCGCGCCGCCATCGACGCTGTCATCGCCCGGGTTGGCGAACACCAGATCGTCGCCGTCCCCCGCCAGCACGGTATCGTCGCCCTGCCCGGCCAGTAGCGTGTCATTGCCGCCGTTGGCGTCGATCAGATCGTTGCCGCTGAAGCCATCGACGTAATCGTCACCGGTGCCCGCATCGACCGTATCGTCGCCGCTGCCCGACGCGATGACATCGTCACCGCCCTGACCAAACACGCTGTCGTCCCCGTCGCCGCCGATGACGGTATCGATCCCTGCCCCGCCATACAGCGTGTCGGCGCCGTCGCGACCGTCGACATAGTCGTTGCCGCTGCCGCCATACCCTGCGTCATCGCCGATTCCGAGGTCAGCCACGTCATTGCCAGCCCCGGCAAACACCTCGTCATCGCCATCGGCGGCACTGATCGTGTCGTTGCCACCGCCTGCCACGACGATATCATCGTCCGCCGCCTCGCCCGGCAGCAGCGCGTCGCCCGCGTCGATGAAATCGCCATCGTTGTCGCCGGTGTAGTTGACGTCGATCACATCATCGCCGGTGGTGCCGCGCACGATGCCGTCGCGGTCGCCGTCGACAAAATTCTCGATGTTCTCGAAATCCACAGTGCCCGTCGGAGTGCCCGACCCGTCGTTCAGCGTGACGGTGCCGTCATAGCCGTTGCCGTCGCTGTCGAAATCCAGATCGGTGAAGTTGACCGACGGCACCCCGACGAGGCTGATCGTGTCGTTGTCCACACCGTCGGACCCGCCGAACACGTCGTCGTTGCCGCTGGTGACGAAGGTATCCTGATCGGCCCCGCCCACCAGACTGTCGCTGCCACCGCCGCCAACCAGCGTGTCATCGCCGTCGTCGCCGAACAGGCTGTCGCGCCCGCCGTTGCCCTGCAGCGAATCGTCGCCGCTGCCGCCCTCGACCGAGTCAGCCCCGGCACCTGCCGCAACGGTGTCATCGCCATCGCCTGCCTCGATCCGGTCATCGTTCGGCCCGTCACCCGGGATCACCGCATCGTTGTTGTCGACGAAGTCGCCGTCCGGATCGCCGGCATAGGCCAGATCGATCAGATCATCGCCGGTGGTGCCCGACACGATGCCGTCGCTGGCGGGGATGTTGTCCACCGTGTCGGACAGCGAGAACACCTCGACCGAGCCGGCGAAGTGCTGGTTGATGTCGTTCAGAACATCGGGGTTCGACAGGGTCTGCCCCGCGCCAATGACCCAGGGCTGGTTCTGGCCGGTCATCTCCATCGTCAGCGACGGCGGCACGGTGTCGGAGAATACATCGCCCGAGGTCAGGTTGGTGATGTTCAACTGGCCGCCGCTGCCGTCCTGATCCCAGGAATAGGTCAGGTTGATCTCTTCGCCCGGATTGGCAAAACCGGGATCGGTGCCGAAGGTGGCGGTGCCGCTGGCGGATTCGTGGCTGATCACCACCGCGCCGTCTTCCAGGATGTCGATGCGGTAGGAGCCGTCGTTGGTGCCGACGCTGTCGCGCGACAGCACGGTCTGGGTGCCGGTCTGCGCCGTGTCGGACAGGGTGAACTGGATTTCCAGCGTGCCGCTGTTCAACTGGAACACGTCGCTGGCGAAAACCTTGACGATGTCGTTTTCACCGTCCAGCACGGCCTGCCCGCCTGCCGAGGCAGCGCCGTTGAGGTAGAGCCCGTTCTGCAGACCATTCGCATCCGCGCTGTCCAGCGCCGAGCTCGCGGCATCGTCAAAATTGTAAAGCGCAAACACCGGCATCTTCATTTCCCTCATGTCACCTGGGGTCCGGTTGTCCCGGCCCGATCCGATTGGTCCGCCGGTGTTCCTCGCGAACCACCGGATCGGCGTGCCGTCGGACAGGCGTCCGACCGATACGCCCCTGAGGCCCGTCGTCGGATGCACAATGAAGAGGATGCGTCGGCGCGCCGTCACCGCAATCGCGCGGGCCGGGACCTTGGATCATCCCGGCAGAACGGGACAACAGCAGCTTTTCTTCATCAACATTGTGCCAAAGTGGCACAGCACCACACAACGACCGCCCCCACGGCCATGCCCCGCAGAACGAAGCTCGCCCTGATTACCTTTCGTTAAGGCTTACGGAAAGTGAAAAACGGCGGGGTCCGGCCCGCTCCGGGCGAGGAACGTGTTTGCATCGGCAGGGTTGCGGGTTTTTTCACAGCTTGCGGGTGAGGATTGTTTCCAACCGCCGCCTGTGGACACTTTAGGTTGGCCAACCAACTCACCGAATCCGTGAGGCTTTCCCGATGGTGTCGACAAAGTGCCACAACCTATTGGTGAGAAAATGGAAACAACAGATTGCGTTAACAATGTTGCCGTTTTTCTACAGACGGGCCGCAAATCCGCCACGGCTCTGTTCACGAATCCGGGTCAATCGCGGAATTCCGCCGTGATCGTCTCTGTCATGGGTTTGACGGGTCGCAAGGACGCGAATCGGGTTCAGGACCTGCCGACGGCGAAACGGGATGGGACAGGGCCAGGCCCGCACCCCGCTCATCGTCCCCGTTCGCGGCGGCACCCGGAGATGTGGCCGATTGAAATTCTGGTGCCCGAGGTCGGACTCGAACCGACATGCCTCGCGGCGGAGGATTTTGAGTCCTCTGCGTCTACCATTCCACCACTCGGGCCACCTGACCGCCGGGTTTAGCCGTCCGCCCCCCTGCCGTCAACTACAGTCGACGGGCGGAAAGCGTGTCGCAATCAGCGATCAGCCCGGAGTTGAGCCCGGTCAGAAACCAGCGCGACCGCTGCGCCGAGGTGCCGTGGGTGAAGGTATGCGGCATCACCTGCCGCCCGGCTTTGCGTGCCAGCGTGTCGTCGCCGATCTGATGCGCCGCGTTCAGCGCCTCCTCGAAGTCGCCCTTCTCGATCGCGCCGAATTGCTCGGACGCCTGCCGTGCCCAGATCCCCGCCAGACAATCGGCCTGCAGCTCGATGCGCACCGAAATCTCGTTGCTGTCGGCCCGCGACGCCTGGGCGCGCAGGGTGTCGGCCTGGCCAAGGATGCCAAGTTCGTCCTGCACGTGGTGGGCGATTTCGTGCGCCACCACATAGGCCGCCGCAAAGTCCCCGCCTGCCCCCAGACGCTGTTCCAGCGTGGTGAAGAACCCGGTGTCGAGATAAACCTTTTTGTCGCCGGGGCAATAGAACGGCCCGGTGGCCCCGTCGGCAGTGCCGCAGGGGGACGGCGTGACACCCTTGTATAGCACCAGAATGGCCGGGGTATAGCGGCGGTCCAACTGCTCGCGGAACAGTTTGGTCCAGACCTCTTCGGTATCGGCCAGCGCGACCGACACGAACTTGCCCGCCGCCGTGTCGGCCTCGGTCAGCTCGACGGAAGTCTGGCCGCCGGTGGCAACCGGGTCCTGCAGCAACCCGCTGACGTCGAAGCCGAGGAAGTAACCGACCACCAGCACCACCAAGAGCCCCACGCCGCCGACCCCGCCTGCCCGCCCGGCCGACGATGCCGTCGTGCGGCGGTCCTCGATGTTGCGGCTGCCCCGCCGTCCACGCCATTCCATGCTGCACCTCGTCCGACCCCGTTGCCCGGAACCCTAAGCCAAGCCCGCGCCCAGCCCAACGCCTATTCGCAAGCGGCTTGACCTTCCGGGCGGGCCATGGCCTTTACCCGCCAGGACCACCCGGAGGGCGCGCGATGTTTCGACGGCTGTATGACTGGACGTTGCACTGGGCCGGGTCGCGCCATGCGCCTGCGGCTCTGGGGGTGGTGTCGGTGATCGAAAGCTCGGTGTTCGTGGTGCCGGCCGAGGTGTTGTTCGTCCCCATGGTGCTGGCGCGCCCCGACGCCGCGATGCGCTATGCCCTGATCGCCAGCGTGGGGTCGGTTCTGGGCGGGATCCTGGGCTGGCTTTTGGGGTTCTATCTGTTCGATCTGCTGGCCGAACCGGTGCTGCAATTCTACGGCAAGATGGATGCCTTCGAGGCTTTGAAGGCCTCGACCGGCGACGGGGCCATTCTGGTCATGCTGATCACCTCCGGGGCGGCGCATCTGCCGCCGATGAAGGTGGTCACCATTCTGGCCGGGGTGATCGCGTTCAACCTGCCGCTGTTCATCCTGTCCGCCATCGTGGCGCGGGGTGGCAAGTTCTTTCTGCTGGCCTGGGCGCTCCGGCGCTATGGCGCGGTTGTCGTCGATGTGATCGAACGCCGCTTTACCCTGGTTGCGGTGATCGTTCTGGCGGCGGCGGCAGCGGTCTATCTGGCCGCGAACCTGCTGTGAGGGTGCGATGACACGCCACCACCTGATCCTGATCGCGGCGGGCGGGTCGGCGCTGATGCTGGCGGGCGCCCTGGCGTTTCAATACATCGGCGGGCTGGCGCCCTGTGTGCTGTGCCTGTGGCAGCGTTGGCCGCATCTGGCGGCGGTGATCATCGGCGCGGCGGCCCTGGCCTTTGGCGGGCGGCTCCTGCCGGGGCTGGGGGCGGTAGCGGCGCTGACCACGGCCGGGATCGGGGTGTTTCACAGCGGGGTCGAACAGAAATGGTGGTCAGGGCTCGCGTCCTGTTCGGCGGGCTCGATCGGCGGGGTCAGCCCGGCCGACCTGCTGAACCCCAATATCATCGTCGCGGCCCCGGTGCGCTGTGACGAGATCCCGTGGGCGCTGGCCGGGCTGTCGATGGCGTCGTGGAACGTGGTGATCTCGCTGGCCCTGGCCGGGGTCTGGGTGCTGGCGGCGCGGCGGCGCTAGCGGGACCCGCCAAGCAGCCGGGCATGTTCCTGCAGCGCAAAGCGGTCGGTCATCCCCGCCACATAGTCGGCCACGATCCGCGCGAGTTCAACCTCGCCCTGCACCGCCGCGATGTCGGCCTGCCATTCGGCGGGCAACAGCCCCGGTTGCGCCATGAACAGCGGGAACAACCCGTTGATCGTCTCGGTCACCCGGGCGCGTTCCACCATCACCGACGGCGCGCGATACATCCGGGCGAACAGGAAGGCGCGTACCGCCTTCAGTTCCTGATACAGCGGTTTGGAAAAGCGGATCACCGTCGTGCCCAACTGCCGGATGTCGGTCACCGATTGCGGTCGGGCGGCGTCCAGACGGTTGCGGGCGACGGCGATCACGTCTTCCACCATCCGCCCGAACACCCGGCGCAGAGCCTCGTGGCGGCGGCGCATCCTGTCGAGCCCGGGGTAGAGCGCATCGACCTCGGCAAAGGCCGGGCCGGTGACGGGCAGGTCCATCAGGTCGGTCTCGTCGAACAGGCCCGACCGCAGCCCGTCATGCAGGTCGTGGTGCGAATAGGCCACGTCATCGGCGATGGCCGCCACCTGCGCCTCGGCCGATGCGTGGGTGTCAAGTTCCAGATCCCACTGCGCATTCACCTGCGCCAAGGCATAGGGCAAGGGCCCCTGATCTGTCGCGTGGGCTCCGCTGACCGGGCCGTTGTGCTTGGCGATGCCCTCCAGCGCCTCCCATGTCAGGTTCAGCCCGTCGAAATCGGCATAATGCCGTTCCAGCCGCGTCACGATCCGCAGCGCCTGCGCGTTGTGATCGAACCCGCCATAGGGGGCCATCAGGGCCTCCATCGCGTCCTCGCCGGTATGGCCGAACGGGGTGTGCCCCAGATCATGCGCCAGCGCCACCGCCTCGGCGAGGTCGGTGTTCAGCCCCAGAACCCCCGCGATGGTGCGCGCCACCTGCGCCACCTCGATGGTGTGGGTCAGCCGGGTGCGGTAGTAGTCGCCCTCGTGTTCGATGAACACCTGGGTCTTGTGTTTCAGACGGCGGAACGCGCTGGAGTGGATCACACGGTCGCGGTCGCGCTGGAACGGCGAGCGGAACGTCGACATCCGTTCGGGGTATAGCCGCCCGCGCGAGGCGTCGGGGTGGCAGGCATAGGGCGCAAGCATCGGCAAAGCCTTGTTGGGGCTGACGATCCCTCCTATATTGCGGTGCAGCTTCAAAGGATACCCGCCATGCTGACGCTGCCGCCGAAAGTGACCGACCGCGCCTTTGCCCGTCTGGCCGAGATTGCCGAATTGACCGGCACTCCGCGCGCCCTGCGCGTGGCGGTCGAAGGCGGCGGCTGTTCTGGGTTCCAGTATGACATCAAGCTCGACGACCCGTCCGGCGACGATCTGGTGCTGGAAAAGGACGGGCAGCGGGTGCTGGTCGATGCGGTGTCGCTGCCGTTCCTGGCCAATGCGGTGATCGATTATACCGACGAGCTGATCGGCGCGCGGTTCGTGGTGCAGAACCCCAACGCCACGGCCTCCTGCGGCTGCGGCACCAGTTTCTCGGTCTAGGCTCCGGCTCCGGCAGAAAATCCGGTCCTGCCCTCGTCATTGTCGGCCACCGGACTAAGTGTCGGCTGCAATCGGATGGGAGCCCGCGATGACCACTGTTCTGATGCTGGGCTCTGCCCCGATGGCGCTGGAGGCGCGCGGGTGGCACCGGGCGCCGTTCACCTCGATCGTGGCGATCAACAACGCCTGCGCCGTGCGCCCGGATTGGGACTTCATGGTGCATCCGTGGGATTTCCCGGCGGACCGGGTGCCCCGCGCCCTGCCCGGGCAGACCATCGTGACCGAAAGCCTGTTCGTGCCGGCCCAGAATGCCTATGGCGGGTTCGTCTATGCCGGGGCCACCATGGCCTACACGGCGGCCTACTGGGCGCTCGAGGCATTGAAACCCACCGTTCTGGCGGTGTTCGGCTGCGACATGCACTATCCGGCGGGGGGGCCGAGCCATTTCTACGGCCGCGGCACGCCCGACCCGCTGCGCCCCGACATCACCCTGCAATCGCTGGAGGCGAAATCGGCCCGCCTGATGGTGCTGGCGGCGATGCAGGGCTGCGCTATGGTCAACCTGTCGGTCGGGCCGTCGCGGCTCCTTTATCCGCGTGCCGACCGGGCCGGGGTGGCGGGCGCACGGCCGTTGCGGTTCAACCGCGGGCTGGTGTCTGCGGCGATGGCGCGCGAGGCGGCGCTGAATTATGTGGTGCCGTCGGGGCGGTATTGGGAAGAGCTGGAGCGGTTCGACCCGGCAGCCCTTGCCGCCCTTGATGCGATGTGGCTGGACGCGGTGGCCGAACCGCTTGTGCAGGCCCGCGCCTCGGCCTAAACCCGTGGGGCCGCAGCGGAGTGCCCCATGAAGATCGCCACCTTCAACATCAATGGCATCAAGGCGCGCCTGCCTGCCCTGCTGGACTGGCTTTCGGCAGCCCGGCCCGATGTGGTCTGCCTGCAGGAGATCAAGTCGGTCGACGACGGCTTTCCGCGCCAACCCTTCCTCGACCTCGGCTATGGCGTGGAAACCCACGGGCAAAAGGCGTTCAACGGCGTGGCGATCCTGTCCAGGCACCCGCTGCAGGACGTGACGCGCGGGCTGCCCGGCGACGCGGCGGACGAACAGGCGCGCTGGATCGAGGCAATGGTGCAGGGCGTGCGGCTCTGCGGGTTGTATCTGCCGAACGGCAACCCGGCACCGGGGCCGAAATACGACTACAAACTGGCCTGGATGGCCCGCATGCAGGCGCGGGTGGAAACCCTGCTGGCCTCCGAACAGCCGCTGGTGATCTGCGGCGACTACAACGTGATCCCGCAGGCCGAAGACGCGGCAAAACCGGAGGCCTGGACAACGGACGCGCTCTATCTGCCACAGACCCGGGCCGCGTTCCGGCGGCTGTGCAACCTCGGCCTGACCGACGCCTTCCGCGCCCGCGACCCGCGCCCCGGTCACTACAGCTTCTGGGATTTTCAGGCCGGCGCCTGGGAGCGCAACAACGGCATCCGCATCGACCATCTGCTGCTGTCGCCGCAGGCCGCCGACCGGCTGACCGATGCAGGCATCGACAAGGCGGTGCGGGGGATGGACAAGCCATCCGACCATGTCCCGGTCTGGATCACGCTGGACGCCTGACCAGACCCCGCCCCCGGTCCCGCCCCTGCCGCTGTCTGCCCCTTCCAACTGGCCCAAATATCCCACGGGGGGTGCGGGGGGTGTGAAACCCCCCGGCTCCTGCCGTCCGCGGACAAGGCCCGCCGCCCTACTCCCCCGCCAGCGCCTTGTCCAGCTCCGGCCGGAAGCGTTGCGCGTAATCATCCCCGACCAGCGGCCCGATGAACTTGTAGGCCACTGTGCCGTCGCCCCGCAGGATGAACGTCTCGGGCGGGGCGGTCACCCCCCAGTCCAGCCGAAGCTTGCCCCTCGGGTCGGCGGCGATCGCGGCGAACGGGTTGCCGTCCTGTTCGAGAAAGGCCAGCGCATCGGCGGGCTTGTCCATCATGTTGACCCCCATCACCCGGATGCCCTCGCCCGACAGCGCCAGCAGGGTGGGATGTTCGGCCCGGCACGGCGGGCACCAACTCGCCCAGAAGTTGACAACCGTGACCTGGCCCGTACGCAGATCGGCGTCGGTCAGCAGCGGGATCCCCGGCAGCGCCTCGGCCACGATGGCCGGGGCCGGTTGGCCGAGGAAGGCCGAGGGCATCGTGTCGCCATTGCGCATGCCCACCCAGAACATGACCGCCAGCAGTCCGAATAACAGCGGCGGCAGGATCATCAACAGCCTAGACATCGCCCTGCCCCCCGATCCGCCCCGCCGTCCGGGTCGCCGTCCGGGTCGCCGTCTGGCCCGCCGGTGCACCCCGCGCCTCGACCTCGGCCAGCGCCCGCTTCATCCGCGCGCCCTGCCACAGGCTGACCACCACCAGCGCCACCAACAGCGCGACCGACACCGCATAGGACCCCAGAACGGCCCCGGCATATTTGCCCAGATCGGGGATCATGCCGCACTCCTTTCCCGCGCCAGCAGCGCCTGCAACCGGCGCGACCGGATTTCCGTCCGGGTGCGCAGCAGCACCAGCGTGACGAACAACAACAGGAACCCGAGGATGCAGGTCCACAGCGGCCAGGCATAGACGTCCGACACATTCTCCTTGGCGTCCATCGACAGGCTTGCGCCCTGATGCAGCCCCTGGTTCCAGAACAGCACGGCATAGCGCGACAGAAAGGCGAACACCGACCCCACGATGCACAAAACGGATGTCAGATCGGCGGCGGTGTCGGGGTCATCGACGGCGGCCCACAGCGCGATGTATCCCAGATAGAACAGCCCCAGGATCAGGAAGGCGGTCAGCCGCGGGTCCCAGGCCCACCAGGTGCCCCACATCGGCTGCCCCCAGATCGCGCCGGTGATCAGCCCGATCACGGTAAAGGTCAGCCCGATCGGCGCCGCCGCCTTGGCCGCCAGCGCCGACACATGATGCCGCCGGATTAGCCAGATCAGCGAGGTGATCAGCATCATGAACCAGGCCGAGGTGCCCATGATCGCGGCGGGCACATGCAGGTAGATGATCTTGACGGTCGAGCCCTGCTTGTAATCGTCCGGCGTCAGAAAGAACCCCCAGAACAGCCCGCCCACCAGACAGACCAGCGCCAGCCCGGTGACCCAGGGCAGCAGCACTTCGCTGGTCTGCATGAACTTCTTGGGGTTGGCATATTCCCAGATCGACATTGTCTTCAGGTCCGTTCTTCATCGTCAAGGGTTACATCACACTAGCCGCAGCCGCCTATCGCAGGTTGACGCGAATTGCCGCAGCGGCGGCAAACGGCAACAGCGCCAGCGATCCCAGCGTGATGGCCGCCAGAAACACCAGCGCGCCGCCGAATTCCAGCCCGCCCGCCCCGCGCCGCACAACTTCCGCGCCGAAGATCAGCGTCGGCACATACATCGGCAGCACCAGAAGCGACATCAAGAGCCCGCCCCGCTTCAGCCCCACGGTCAGCGCCGCCCCGAACGCCCCGATGATCGACAGCGCCGGAGTGCCGCAGGCCAGCGAGACGACCAGCCACAGATACCCGCCCGGCGCAAGGTTCAGAACCACCCCCAGCACAGGCGCCGCCATCACCAGCGGCAGGCCCGTCACCACCCAATGCGCCAGCGCCTTGGCCGCCACCACCCCCTCCAGCGGCAGGGGGGCGGTGGCCAGAAGGTCGAGCGAGCCATCCTCGAAATCCAGCGCGAACAGCCGGTCCAGCGACAGCAGGCACGCCAGCAGCGCCCCCACCCACAGCACGCCGGGCGCGATCCGGCCCAGGGTCACCGGGTCGGGTCCGACGCCAAGCGGCACCAGTACTGCTACCAGCAGGAAAAACGCAAGGCCCAGCCCGAACCCTCCCCCCGCCCGCACCGCAAGCGCCAGATCGCGCAGGAACAGCGCGGTCACGCGAAGGCCTCGTCAAAGGCGCCCTGCGGGGTGGCGCGCGCCTTGAAGGGCGCAAGGTCCAGCACCTGCGCCTCGGTCAGCCCCAGATCGATGTGCGTGGCGATCAGCGCCGCCCCGCCGCGCCCCAGATGCCCGCGCAGCATCGCCGCGAACAGCGCGACAGACCCCGCATCCAGCGACACGGTCGGCTCGTCCAGCAGCCAGACATCGCGCCCGGTGACCATCAGCCGCGCCAGCCCCAACCTGCGCCGCTGCCCCGCCGAAACCTGCCCCGCGCGCCTGTCGCGCAACCCTGTCAGGTTCATCGCGACCAGTGCGGTTTCGATGTCGCGCAACCCATGCACCCGCGCCCAGAAGGTCAGGTTCTCGGCCACCGTCAGCGTGGCCTTCACCCCGTCGGCATGCCCCGCATAGGCCAGGCTCTCCGGCGGCAATGACACCGTGCCCGAGACCGCCGGTTGCAACCCCGCCACCGTGCGCAACAGCGTGGTCTTGCCCACCCCGTTCGGCCCGCGCAGCACCATCGCCTTCCCTGCGTCCAGGGTGAACCCGATGCCCTCCAGCACCGTCACCCCGCCCCGCGCACATGCCAGATCGTCGATCACCAGTTTCATGCGCCAGCCCTAGCGCAAGCCGGTCGCCCCGGCTAGCCCCCGCTCTGGCCCCCGCCCGCCGTCTGCGCTACACAAACCGCACCCCAAGATGGAGACCGCCCATGCTCGCCCCCCGCCCCTTCGGCCCGACCGGCCGCAGCGTCTCTCCGCTCGGCTTCGGGGCCTGGGCCATCGGCGGCACCTGGGGCGAGGTGACCGAGGCCGACGCGGTGGCGGCGCTGTCGGCAGCCCTCGATGGGGGCGTGGATTTCATCGACACGGCGGATGTCTATGGCGACGGGCGCAGCGAACGGATCATCGGCCGGGTGCTGGCGACCCGCAGCGGCCCGCGCCCGTTCGTCGCGACCAAGGCGGGGCGGCGGATCGCGCCGCATGTGGCCGAAACCTACACCCGTGAAACGCTGGAGGCGCATATCGACCGCAGCCGCGCGAACCTGCGGATGGATTGCCTCGATCTGGTGCAACTGCACTGCCCGCCCGGCCCGGTTTATGACAGCGCGCGGGTGTTCGATGCGATGCTGGCGATCCGCGAGGCGGGCAAGATCGCGCAGTTCGGGGTGTCGGTCGAACGGATCGACGAGGCGGAAAAGGCCATCGCCTATCCCGGCGTGATTTCGGTGCAGATCATCTACAACCTGTTCCGGCAACGCCCCGCCGACAGCTTTTTTGCCGCCGCCGCCGCGAAGGGTGTGGCGATCATCGCCCGTGTGCCGCTCGCCTCGGGCCTGCTGACCGGCAAGATGACGGCCGACAGCACCTTTGCCGCCGACGACCACCGCAGCTTCAACCGTGAAGGCCAGGCGTTCGACAAGGGCGAGACGTTTTCGGGCGTGCCGTTCGACGTGGCGCTGCAGGCGGTGGACGCGCTGCGCCCGCTGGTGCCGCAGGGGGCTGCGATGGCCGCCTTCGCGCTGCGCTGGATCCTGATGGAACAGGCGGTCACCGTGGTCATCCCGGGGTCGAAATCCCCGGCGCAATCGGTGGGAAATGCCGCCGCCCTGTCCCTGCCCGCGCTTTCACCCGAGACCATGACCGCCGCGCGCGAGGTTTACGCCCGCCTGATTGCGCCGCACGTCCACGGGCTGTGGTAGGGCGCGGGTCCGCCCGCCGCCTCAGTTGGCGAACACCCGCACCTGCGGCAGATCGGTCAACCCCAGCCCCAACGCGCGAAACGCCGCCAGCGACAGCAGCGCAGCCCCGCTGCCCGGCTGCAGGTCGACCGCCACGGAACCGCCCCCCGCCGTCACCACGCGCCCCTTGCCGGGCGCCGCGATTTTGTCGGATTTCAGCCAGAACCCCTGCTCGGCGGGGCTGCCAAGCGCAACCACCATCAGCCCCAGATCGGCCTCGGACGCCGCTGCGGGCTGCGCCACGGCTGCGGCCTTTTCGGCGGCGGTCGTGCTGTCCAGCGCCGCCGCCGTCTGCCCGGCGACCACCAGCGGCGCAACCTCGGCATTGGGGGCGGCGGCCACCGGCACCGGATCGGGCGCACCCAGCCGGTCCACCAGACCGCAGCCCGTCACGCCCACCAGCAGCCCCAGGATCCGCAGATGCTTCATGCCCGAAACCTTAGTCTGCCGCCCGCCCCCCCGCAACCGCCGCTTTTCGGCTTGCCGCATTGACGTCTTGTTCCTACCTTTGCCGCATGACCCAAGCCCCGCTGATCGACCCGTTTGCCCGCGCAATCTCCTACCTGCGCGTCTCGGTCACCGACCGCTGCGATTTCCGCTGCACCTATTGCATGGCCGAACAGATGACCTTCCTGCCCAAGGCCGACTTGCTGAGCCTGGAAGAGCTGGACCGGCTGTGTTCGGCCTTTGTCGGGATGGGGGTGCAGAAGCTGCGCATCACCGGTGGCGAGCCCTTGGTGCGCAAGGGCATCCTGACCTTCTTTCAGGCCATGGCGCGGCATCTGGAAACCGGCGCGCTGCGCGAACTGACCCTGACCACCAACGGCAGCCAGTTGCGCAGATACGCCGCCGAGCTTGCCGCCTGCGGGGTCAGGCGGATCAACGTGTCGCTCGATACGCTGGACGAGGCGAAGTTCGCCCAGGTCACCCGCTGGGGGCGCCTGCCGCAGGTGCTGGACGGCATCGCGGCGGCGAAGGAAGCCGGAATGTCGGTCAAGATCAACGCGGTGGCGCTGAAGGGTTTCAACGAGGATGAGCTGTTCCGCCTTGCCGACTGGTGCGCGCGGGACGGCCACGACCTGACCTTCATCGAGGTGATGCCGATGGGCGATCTGGGCGAGCCGCAGCGGCTGGATCAATACTGGAGCCTGAAGGACCTGCGCGGCAGGCTGGCGGAACGGTTTACCCTGATCGACCTTGCCGATCGCACCGGTGGCCCGGCCCGTTATGTGCGCCTGACGGAGACCGGCCAGCGGATCGGTTTCATCACGCCGCTGACCCACAACTTCTGCGAAAGCTGCAACCGGGTGCGCCTGACCTGCACCGGCGAGTTGTACATGTGCCTCGGCCAGGAGGATATGGCCGACCTGCGCGCGCCCCTGCGCGCCAGCCCGGATGACGCGGACCTCAGGGCCGCGATCCGCGCCGCCATCGCCCGCAAGCCGAAGGGGCACGACTTCGACTATTCCCGGCAACAGGTGGCAGGCCAGATGACCCGCCACATGAGCCACACCGGCGGCTGACCGGGTTTTCTTGGCCTCGGCGACAAGGGGCGCGGGGACTGTCACAATTCTGTCAGCATCCGGCGTCATTGCGGCAGAACCGCGGCGTCTCGGGGAGCAGAGCATGGACCAGATCAGCACCCTGCCCCTGTTGCGCCTTGGCTGGGAGGAATGGGTTTCGCTGCCCGCCCTCGGCTTGCCTGCCTTGACCGCCAAGGTTGACACCGGCGCGCGCACCTCGGCCCTGCACGCCTTCGACATCGAGGCGTTCGGCCCCGCCGCCGCCCCGCATGTGCGCTTTGCCGTGCATCCGATTCCCGGGCGCACCGATGTGACGCTGGCCTGTTCGGCGCAGATCCTCGACCGGCGCGAGGTCACCTCGTCGAACGGCGAATCAGAGATGCGCTTCGTGATCGAAACCGACATCCAGATCGGCCCGCGCCGCTGGCCGATCGAGGTGACGCTGACCGACCGGGGCAACATGGCCAACCGGATGCTGATCGGCCGCCAGGCGCTGGCGGAAGGTGCGGTGATCAGCCCGACGGAGTCGTTCCTGCAGCCGATGCTGGGCTATGACAGCTATTTCTCCTCCACCGTGCTGGCGAAAATGCCGACCCGCACCCTGCGCATCGCGGTGCTGTCGCGCGAAGGCGGGGCCTATTCGACCCGCCGCATCGTCGAAGAGGCGACCAAGCGCGGCCATGTCACCGAAGTCATCGACACCTCGCGCTGCTACATGGCGATCAACAGTCTGGCGGCGGAAATCCACTATGACGGGGCGCGCCTGCCGCATTTCGACGCGATCATTCCCCGCATCGGGGTGTCCGTCACCGCTTATGGGGCGGCGGTGCTGCGGCAGTTTCAGGCCCGCGGCACCTTCACGATCAACAGCGCCGAAGGCATCGTGGCGTCGCGCGACAAGCTGCACGCGCATCAGATCCTCGCGCGCTACCGCATCGGCATGCCGACCACCGCCTTCGCCTCCAGCCCCAAGGACACCGACAACCTGATCGGGCTGGTGGGGGGGGTGCCGCTGGTGGTGAAGCTGCTGGAAAGCACCCAGGGCAAGGGTGTGGTGCTGGCCGAAACCCCGTCCGCGGCGCAATCGCTGATCTCGGCGTTCCGGGGCCTGCGCGCCGACTTTCTGGTGCAGGATTTCGTGGCCGAGGCGAAGGGCGTCGACATCCGGTGTTTCGTGCTGGATGGCCGGGTGGTGGCGTCGATGCGCCGCCGGGGCGCACCGGGCGAGTTCCGCTCGAACCTGCACCAGGGCGGCTCGGCGGAACCGGTCCGCATCAGCCCCGCCGAACGCGAGGCGGCGGTGCGCGCCGCGCATGCCTTCCGGCTGGGGCTGGCCGGGGTGGACCTGCTGCGCTCCGCCGACGGGCCGAAAGTGCTGGAGGTGAACTCCTCCCCCGGGTTTCAGGGCATCGAAACCGCCACGGGAAAGAACCTCGCAGGCCTGCTGTTGGATGCGATCGAACGCAAGGTGCGCCCCCTGCCCGCCCGCCGCAGCCGGTCGCGCAAGAAACCCTGACCCGCGTCATCCGGTCGGGAACCGCCCCCGCTACAGGATCGGCATTGCCGGGCTGACGCCGCAGACCGATGTCCGACCCCTCGCGCCGTCCGATCCGCCGCCGCGCCCGTGTTCGGGCAGGACGCGCAGACACCCTGCACGGGCCCGGCCAGGACCGGATCCGAGCGTCCGGCGCGCGGCCGCCTCCCCCCGCCCGTCGCTACAGGATGAAATCCCCCATGACCATCGTGGTCTGGCCGTTGATGAAGACCTGGAAATCGGCCACCCGGTCGCCGTTGATGTCGGCCTCCACGATCACCGCATTCGCCCCGCCCAGGCTGACCAGCCGCAACTGTCCCGCGCTGCCGGTGGCCGAAAAGGCCGCCGTGCCGATGAAGCTGAAGGCGTTGTTCACCCCCGGCGTCAGGGTGTTGGCGTCGATGGCACTCAGGTCGATCCGGTCCTGGGTCGCCCCGCGGTCGAAGCCGTTTATGAAATCCCGGTTGGCCGACCCGGCCCGGCTGTTCGAGATCGAGGTGAACACGAAGGTATCCGCCCCCGCGCCCCCCACCAGCGTGTCGCGCCCCTCGCCGCCGATCAGCGTGTCATTGCCGCCGTTGCCGTTGACCTGGTCGTTGCCGCCCCGCCCGTTGAGCGTGTTGTTGCCGGCATTGCCCACCAGCGTGCCCGGTGCGTCGTTGCCGGTGGCGCTGTGGTTGGCGGTGTCGGTCAGGTTGCCCAACCGCAACAGTTCGATGTTGGTGCCCAGCACATAGCCGTCGAGGAACACCCGCACCGTGTCGATCCCGCCGCCCTGGGCAAAGCCGATCTCGCCCGCGACCACGTCGCCAGCCGAATCGACGACATAGGTGTCGTTGCCCAGACCGCCCTCCATCGAGTCCGCGTCGGCCCCGCCGTTCAGCAGGTCAGCCCCCGAGCCGCCGAACAGGCTGTCGTCGCCCGCCCCGCCGGTCAGCGCGTTCGCCCCGCTGTTGCCGGTCATCCGGTTGTCCAGCGCGTTGCCGGTGCCGTTTCTGTTGGCGGTGCCGGTCAGGATCAGGTTCTCGATGAACTGCGTATCGAACAAATCATTCGCGTTCGCGTCGCCCATCACATTCAGGCTGAAGGTGATGGAGCTTTGCACTGTGTCGATGCCGCCGGGGTCATCCGCGCCGGACGATCCGAAGAATGCCTCGATCACCTGATCGCCCGCGGAGTCGACCACATAGGTGTTGTTCCCCTGCCCACCCTGCAGGGTGTCGTTCCCGGTGCCGCCGTCCAGCAGGTCGTTGCCGTCAAATCCGGTCAGACGATCATCGTCCGCCCCGCCGAACAGGCTGTCATCGCCATTCGCCCCGTCGAGAATATCGTCGTCGCTGCCGCCGAACAGGCTGTTGCTGCTGGTGTCGTCGTCGGGATCGATAGCTGCTTGCAGATAATCGCGCCCGGCATCGCCGAACAGGCTGTCGGCACCGGCGTCGCCGAACAGGTCGTCATCCCCGCCGCCGCCGCGCAGCGTGTCGTTGCCTTCATCGCCTAAGATCTGGTTGGCACCGCTGGTGCCGGTGACGCTGTCGTCGCCCATGCCCATAGAGGCATTCTCGAACAGGGTGTAGGATTCGCCCGCGGCGTTCACGACGCCCGTCGTCATGTTGAACACATAGTCGAAGGTTGAGGTAAATGTGCTGGTGCTGAAAAAAATCGAGTCCTCGTCCGCGCCGCCACTGAACCGGCCACCCGCCCCGTCCACCAAGATCGCGTCGCTGCCGGTGCCGCCGTCCACCGTGTCACCGGTGCCGCCCACGATATCGTCATCGCCGCCGCCGCCGCGCAGGTTGTCGCTGCCCGTGCCGCCATAGAGGATGTCGGCATCCTCGCCACCGTCGAGGCTGTCATTGCCGGTGCCGCCGGTCAGCTCGTCACGGCCAAGCCCGCCGTACAGCGAATCGTTGTCGTCGCCGCCATCCAGCGTGTCGACGCCGTCCGATCCGGTCAGCTCATCGTCGCCGGTGCCGCCTTCCAGCCGGTCATTGTCGGCCCCGCCGAACAGAAAGTCGTTGTCCGCGCCGCCGCGCAGGGTGTCGCGGTTGTTGCCGCCGAACAGCTCGTCTTCGCCGCCGCCGCCCTCCAGCGTGTCGTTGCCTGCGTTGCCGGTCAGGATGTTGGCAGTGCCGCTGCCGGTGATGTTGTCTTCCCGCCCGGTGCCGATGACGTTTTCGATGGACTGCAGGTCATGGGTCACGGTGGTCTCGAAGCCGCCGAAGGGGATGTGGACTTCGAACGACAGCTCGGTTGCAAGGTTGATGACCAGGAAATGGCTCGGGGTCACGGCGCTCAGATCCAGCGTGTCGATTTCGCTGCCGCCGAAGATGTCACCGATGAAGCCCGCGGACCCGGCGATGAACAGGTCGTTGTCCGCCCCGCCGAACTGGCCGCCGTTTGCCGTGTTGCCCGTGCCCTGCAGCACGCCCCCGACATGGATCGTGTCGTTGCCCGCGTCGCCGTGCACCTCGGCATAACGTCCGGTGTGGAACAGGGTATCGTCGCCGTCGCCGCCGAACAGCCGGTCCAATGAAGTTAAGCCCAACTGGCCGGTCAGCGTGTCGTTGTCATCGCCGCCGAACAGCCCGCTGCCGTCGAGGGCGGCGCTGCTGCCAACGAGGGCGTCATTGCCTCTGCCGCCGAACAGATCCGACGCTGTTGCAAAGCTAGTAATGCTGTCATCGCCGTCGCCACCCTCCAGCCGTTCGAAGTCACCCGATCCCAACCCCGAAATCGTGTCATCGCCGGTCGTGCCGATCAGCGTCTCGAACCCGGTCATCGTGTATCCGCCGGACGCAACGGTCGCCGTGCCCGCCCCCAGATTAAACACCCCGCCGCCCGGAAAGGACTGGGTGAAGTCGATGGTGTCGAAGTCCACGCCGCCATCATAGACATCGCCGGCGTCGAACGCGCCGTTCACGTTGATCCTGTCGGTGCCCACTCCGCCGAAATAGGTGGCCGCCGGGCCGCCGGTATTGATGACATCGTCGCCGTCATGCCCCGCGACAAAGAACACATCGCCGTCGCTGGTGATGGTGTCATTGCCGATGGTGCCGATCTGCCAGTCCGCGGGCGCATAGACGCCGGGATTATTGGCGACATCGCGGGTGTCGAGGATTTCCATCCCGATTTCGCCGCCATCGGTGACGAAGGTGATCGCAACCCGGCCGTCGTCCAGAAGCGTGGCGTCGATCCCGGCGATGCCGCCGCCCGTCGACACGACGAATTCGTCGCCGACCACGACTCCGGTCGAGGAGAAGCGCTGCGCGCGCAGTTCCGCGTCGGTGTCCTCGTCAAAGAAGATGACGAAACCGCCGTCGTCCAGCGCCACCACCACCGGTTCGTTGGCGTTGTCGTCGGCTGTGCCGAAGGGAAGGGTGATCGGCCCGCCGACGGCGCTGCCGAATTCGTCGAACACCTGCGCCTCGATGTCGCTGTCGCTGGCGTCGGTATTGGCCCAGGCCACGACAAAGCCGCCGCCGGTCAGGGCGGTGACGCTGGGCGTGGTGTCGGAATTGCCGTCGCCTTCGGTCGCGACGATCACGGTCACGCCAAGGACGTTGCCCATCGTAGGATTGATGATGCGGAAGACGATTTCGTTGTCGGTGTCCGAAAAGCGGTCGACGATGACGAAATTGCCGTTGGTCAGCGCGGTGACGTCGGGGGTGAAGTTGTTGCCGACAAACGCGATGACCGAGACGGCGGGGCCAGGGGTGTTGGTGGCGGTGTCATAGCTGCGCGCCATGATCTCGCTCTGGCCGCCGACCTCGGTCTGGCGCCAAACCACCATCGCGATGCCGTCCGAGTTGACCGCCACCTGCGGATCCAGACCGTCCGGCGCCGCATTGGACGCTCCGTCGAGGAACAAGTTGAAAGTGTTGACCACGGCGCCGGTCGAATCGTGTTCGGTCAACACGACGTCGTTGAAGCCGATGGTGTTTGCCCGCTCATGGACGGTGACGAAGCCGCCGGTCGTTTCGATCGCGGCGGTGTCATGGTTCCGCTCATCCTCGGCATTGCCGGAGGTGTTGACCAGGAACTCGCCGCCGATGCGGTTGCCGAGCGGATCGAAGAGCTGCCCGATGATGTCCAGCCCGAACGGAGAGCCCGCGCCGGTATTCTCGTCCGACTGCCATGAGACGAGGATGTTGCCATCGGTCAGCTGGGTGATCCGCGGCGCAAACTGCGCGCCGGTGGTCGTCGAGTTCACGACAATTTCGTCGAGCCAGGTGACGGGGGTATCGGGCATGCGGGCTCTCCGGTTCGGGGCGCCTTGTCTGGCGGGCCATGAAAATGGGTGCGGCACCCCGAATCGCGGCGGGGGCAGGATGCGCAGGCAAAAGACTAACGGTGCGGTTTGAAAAGGACATCCCCCTTGGCCGGAAAGCCGCAGGTCGGCTTCCCGGGCCATCCGGTGCGGCCGGCCCGAAACCTCGGTTCCGCCGCGCACCCTGCGGCCCGCCGCATCGGTGGGGCACCTCCTGGCCGCCAGCCTGCCGCCTGCCCGTCCGCCCCAGACCGCGCGATCAACCCGGACCCCGAATGCGGCAGGGCTGGGGTTGGCTGCCGGGTCAGCCGGGAGCGTCCGCGCGGCGCAGCACCTCGACCAGGTCCGCCGTCGACAGGGCGGCCGGGTTGGCCTTCATCGACGACGAGGTTGCCGCGGCAGCCGCCACGACCGGGTGATCGGCGGGGTCAAGGCCCAGCCCCGCCAGGGTTGGCAACCCCGCCGCGGCCGCCCACCGGCCGAGGGCTGCAGGAGCGGTGTCGGGTGTGGCCGCGAATGCGGCGGCCAACCCGCCGCACACCTCGTCCAGCCGCGCGCGCCGGTCTGCGGGGGCGCGGTGGCGGTTGATCGCCAGAACCGGCCCCAGCAGCGCCCCGCAGATCGCCCCATGCGCCGCCGGGATCATCCCGCCGATCACCCCGGCCAGCCCATGCACCGCGCCCAGCCCGGAGTTCGCCAGCGCCAGCCCGCCGCACAGGCTGACCCAGGCCAGATCGTCGCGCGCGCGGGCGTCTTCGCCCTGCATCAGCCGCATCAGGGCCCGCAGGCCCCGCGGGATCGCGGGCCGGGTCAGGGCGTCGGTAAAGGGCGTGGCGCGGCTGCAGACAAACGGCTCGATCACCTGGGTCAGCGCATCGAGACCGGAGGCGAGCGTGATCCCGCGCGGGCAGCCGTCGGTCAGCGCCGGGTCCACGATGGCCAGCCGCGCCAGCATCCAGTCGTCGCGCAGACTGACCTTGCGGCCGTGGTCAGGCAGACCGATCACCGCGTTCTTGGTCGCCTCGGCCCCGGTACCGCTGGTGGTGGGGATCGCGATGAAGGGAAGCGGCGGGGCAGACAACGGCAGGCCGCGCCCCACCACCTCCAGATGGTCCATTGGCGGGGTCGCTCCGGGGGCCAGCCCGGCCAGCGCCTTGCCCAGATCAATCGCCGCCCCGCCCCCCAGCGACACGACCCATTGCGCGCCCTGGCCCCGCGTGGCGTCCAGCGCTGCCTCGAGCACCGCCAGCGTCGGCTCGCCCGGACAGGGCAGCGCCAGCACATCGGCCCCGGCGGCGCGCAGCCCGTCGATCAGCCAGACCGCCCGTGCGGGCTGTGCGCCATGCACCACCACGCCCCGCAGGCCGAAGGCGGCGATCAGACCCACCGCCCTTGCCGCCTCGCCCCGACCGAACAGGATGCGCCCCGGTGCAGTGATCGCGAACGGGGTCATACCGTCATCGTCGCGGCCACCGCCCGCCCCCACCGCGCGTATTTCGCCGCGCGCAGGTCTTCGGCCATCGCGGGGGCAAACCGGCGCTGCAACGCCCAGGACTTCTGGAAGTCGGCAGGCTCGGGGCACAGCCCGGCCTGCAGGCCCGCCAGATAGGCCACCCCGAGCGCCGTCGTCTCGGTCACCACGGGCCGGTCCACCGGGGCACCCAGAATGTCGGACAGAAACTGCATCGCCCAATCGCTGGCGGTCATGCCGCCATCAACCCGCAGCACCCCGTCCGCCGAGGCCCCCCAATCGGCCCGCATCGCCTCGAGCAGGTCGCGGGTCTGATAGCCGACGCTTTCAAGCGCGGCCCGTGCCAGCTCTGCCGGGCCCGAGTTGCGGGTCAGGCCATAGATCGCCCCCCGGCAGTCGGGCCGCCAGTAGGGCGCGCCCAACCCGGTGAAGGCCGGCACCAGCACCACGCCCTGTGCTTCGTCGGCCTGTTCGGCCAGCGGCTGGGTTTCCTTCGCCTCGCGGATCATCTTCAGCCCGTCGCGCAGCCATTGCACCACCGCACCGGCAATGAAGATCGACCCTTCCAGCGCATAGGTCGGCGTTCCGTTCAACTGATAGGCGATGGTGGTCAGCAGGCGGTGCGTGGACGGGACCATGTCCGCCCCGGTGTTCAGCAGGGCAAAGCATCCGGTCCCGTAGGTCGCCTTCATCATGCCGGGGCTGAAACAGGCCTGCCCGACGGTCGCCGCCTGCTGGTCCCCCGCGACGCCGAGGATCGGGATCTCCCGGCCGAACAGGTCGGCGCGGGTCACGCCATAATCGGCAGCACAGTCGCGCACCTCGGGCAGCAGGGCCATCGGGATGTCCAGCAAAGTGCAAATCCCGGCGTCCCACTGCCCGGCGGCGATGTCGTAAAGCATGGTCCGCGCGGCGTTGGTGGCGTCGGTGGCGTGGACCCTGCCGCCGGTCAGCTTCCAGATCAGGTAGGTGTCCACAGTGCCGAAAGCCAGCTCGCCCTTGGCCGCGCGGGCCCGGGCACCCTCGACATGGTCGAGCAGCCATTTGACCTTGGTGGCCGAGAAATAGGGGTCGAGCAGCAGGCCGGTGCGGGCGGTGATCATCGGGGCGTGGCCTGCGGCGGTCAGGGCCGCGCAGGTGGGGGCGGTGCGGCGGTCCTGCCAGACAATGGCGTTGTGGATCGGCTGGCCGGTGGCGCGGTCCCAGATCAGGGTCGTCTCGCGCTGGTTGGTGATGCCGATGGCGGCGATGCTGCGGGTGTCGATCCCGGCCTTTTCGATGGCGGTGCGGGCGGTTCCCGCGACAGTGGCCCACAGGTCTGACGGGTCATGTTCGACCCATCCGGGGGCGGGGTAGATCTGCGGAAACTCTTCCTGGGCCTGCGCCACCACCCGCAGGGCGGCATCGAACAGGATTGCGCGCGACGAGGTGGTGCCCTGGTCGATGGCGAGGATATGGGTCATGGGCCTTTGCCTTTTCGTCAATTGTCCCGCGCGGGGACAGTGTTTTCGTCACGCATGACAGGTCCCCGTCGCTGCGACTTGCACGCGCCCGGCATCTGCCGGGTCGGGTCGCATCACAGCGCCCGTTCGAACTGCACTTCGCCGTCGTCGTTCAGGCCACGGTCCACCCAGCCGGCGCGGCGGTAGAACCGGTCGGCGCGGGTCCCCGGATCGGTGGTCAGCCGGGCCGTCGCATACCCCCTGGCGGCAAGATCGCGGCAAGCCAGCGCCAGCAGGTCGGCCCCCAGGCCCCGGCCTTGATCCGGCGGATCGATGAACAGCGCCCAGATGGTGCCGTCGCGGTCATCGCAGGCGGAAAAGCCGATCACCCGACCGTCGCGTTCGGCAACCCAGACCACCCCCCGCCCCACGAACTCTGCGCAATCCTGCGGGGTGACGGATGTCGGGTCGAACAGGCGGTTTTCCTGCACCGCAAAGCGGATTTCCATGATGCGCGGGATGTCCGACACGGTGGCAAGACGCAGCTCGGGCATGGGCGTGGTCCTCGCGATTTTCGGAAAAGTCCGCAAACTGCCCGGTGAATATTCCCGCAACCCGGCCTTGGCGCAAGAGAGCCGCCCGGATAGGATTTGCCGATGCTGATGCCGCTGATCCTGTTCTCTGTCTCCGGGGCTGCCTGCCTTGCCGCGGTCCTGCTGCCCGGTTGGTCGGACCTTGTCCTGCTGGCCGGACCTTGCGCGCTGGCCAGTCTTTTCCTGCTGGCACGCGCGGCGCGTCGCGGCGACGGGTGGCGCAGGGCAAAGCCGAACTGGATTCTGATCGACGGGTCGAACGTCCTCTACTGGAAAGGCGGAACGCCGCAAATCGGCACGCTGCGCGACGTGGTGGGCCATCTGACCGCGCGCGGCTTTACCCCCGGCGTCGTGTTCGATGCCAATGCGGGCTATCTGGTGGCGGGGAAGTATCAGCATCATGCGGCGATGGGGGCGCTTCTGGGGTTGCCGGAAGATCGGGTGATGGTGGTCGCCAAGGGCGAGCCGGCGGATCCGGTGCTGTTGGCGGCGGCGCGGGATCTGGGCGCCCGGATCGTCACCAACGACCGTTACCGCGACTGGCAGGGCGCCCATCCGGAGGTCGGCGAACCGGGGCATCTGGTCAGGGGCGGATTCGACAGCAACGGGTTATGGCTCGATCTGAAGGGAAGCGCCGGGGGATAGCGGGCGGGGTTTGCACCCAGCCCGCCGGGTCCGACCCCGAAGGATCAGTTCTGCCAGGACTTGATCAGCTCGTCATAGGCGATGGTTTCGCCGGCGGGCTTTTCGTTTTCCAGCTTGGCGACCGGAGAC
>Ga0247831_1000401_pt1 | contig 94804 bp, 81 predicted proteins | sample LaCruzMarch2015__9_FD_192406 | JGI IMG/M metagenome (GOLD analysis project Ga0247831, IMG submission 192406) | Freshwater microbial communities from meromictic Lake La Cruz, Castile-La Mancha, Spain - LaCruzMarch2015_1m | ecosystem: Environmental > Aquatic > Freshwater > Lake | place: Spain...
CCGGGGCGGGGGCGGGGGGTGCAACGCGGGGGGCCGGGGCCGCATCGGCAATCTCGATCTGCACCTTGGCGAAGGTCGGCGGGAAACCGCACAGCGCCTTGCGTTGCGCATTGACCCGCGGCACCCAGTTGGTCTGCCCGCCATAGCCGGCCTTCAGAAACACGCAGCCCCGGCTGTCGACATATTGCTGCCCCGAAAAGCTGGCCGGCGGCAACTCGCGCGGCCCCCCCACCGAGGCAAGCGATTGCGCCTGCACTCCGGAAAAGCTCGAAAGAGTTGCCAGAATGGCAACACAGACAACGGTCAACCGCATCACAACCCCCAAGTCGCGTGGCTGCAACCATGGCGCAGGATCGTTTACGAGTAAAGAGGTATGCCTCTATTTGGTGCCGAACATCCGGTCACCCGCATCCCCTAGCCCCGGAACGATATAACCGTGATCATTCAAGTGGCTATCGACCGAAGCTGTCACGATGGAAACGTCCGGATGCGCCGCTTTCATCCGGGCAATTCCTTCGGGGGCGGCCAGAAGGCACAAAAAGCGGATGTTCTTTGCCCCGGCCTTCTTCAACAGCGCCACCGCCGCCGCACTGGAATTCCCCGTCGCCAGCATCGGATCGACCACGATGCACATGCGGTCATCCAACTGATCGGGCAGCTTGCAATAGTATTGCACCGGCTGCAGCGTTTCGGGGTCGCGATACAGGCCGATGAACCCGACCCGCGCCGCCGGGACCAGTTCCAGAATGCCGTCCAGCAGCCCGTTGCCCGCCCGCAGGATCGACACGAGCGCCAGCTTCTTGCCGTCGATGGTCGGGGCCATCATCCTGACCAGCGGCGTCTCGATCTCGACCTCGGTCATCGGCAGTTCCCGCGTCACCTCGTAGGCAAGCAGCAGGCTGATCTCGCGCAACAGCCGCCGGAACCCCGCCGTCGAGGTGTCCTTGTTGCGCATGATCGACAGCTTGTGCTGAACCAACGGGTGGGTGACGACGGTCAGATGGTCAAGCATGGGCGGCCTCCAGCAGCTTGGCGATACGCCGCCTCGTATCGGCATCGCAGAACGCGGCGTCAAGCGAGGTGCGGGCGATCGCGGCGAATTCGGCCTCGTCCCAATCGAAGGCCGCCTGCAGGTTTTCGTATTCCCGTGCCATGGTGGTGTGAAAGAACGGCGGATCGTCGGTGGAAATCGTGCATTTCACCCCGCGACGGCGCAGTTCGGCAATCGGATGGGCCCGGAACGACGGGTAGATGCCCAAGGCGACGTTGGACCCCGGACAGCACTCCAGCACGATGCCGGTTTCCGCGATCTGATCCACCAGCGCCAGATCCTCGATCGCGCGCACCCCGTGGCCGATCCGTTCGGGGCGCAGATCGCGCAGCGCGTCACGCACGCTGTCTGGCCCGCCCCATTCCCCGGCATGTGCCGTCAGCCGCAGTCCGGCCTCGCGCGCCATGTCGAAGCTGTAGGCGAAATCACCCGGTCTCCCGACCATCTCATCCCCGGCGAGGCCGAACCCGACGATCCAGTCTCCGGCCGTTTCCGCCGCACAGCGCGCGGTTTGTCGCGCGCGGTCCGGGCCGAAATGCCGGATGCAGGTGATGATGCCGCGCAAGGTGATGCCGTGGTCGCGCATCGCCATCTCGGCCCCTTCGCGGATCGCGTGCAGGTATTCGCGCCACGCCCCCACCTCGCGCCCGCCGCAGAAATCGGGGCTGAGGAATGCCTCGGTGTAAACAACCCCCGCCGCTGCGCTTTCCTCCAGCACGGCGCGGGTGAGCCGCTGATAGTCCATCGGGGTTTTCAGGGTTGCAGTCGCAGCCTCATACACCTTCAGGAAATGCCAGAAATCGGTGAAGGCATAGGTGCCCCGGTCGTCGAAGAGGCCCGACAGGTCCATGTGCTTTTCCTTCGCCAGACCCCGGATGAACGCCGGCGGCGCGCCCCCCTCCAGATGCAGGTGCAACTCGACCTTCGGGATCACAGGAAACTGACCCCCGCCCCGAGCGCAGGCACCCCCAGATGCGCCGCGATGCTGGCCGCCACATCGACGAACGAGCACAGGCCGAGCGGGCCGACCCCCGCCCCGGCGACCAGAACCGGCACCCGTTCGCGGGTGTGGTCGGTGCCCGGCCAGGTCGGGTCGTTGCCGTGATCGGCGGTGAAGATCGCGATGTCCCCGGCCCGCAGGCGCGGCAGCAACGCCCCCACCCGGCCGTCGAACCACTCCAGGTGCCGGGCATAGCCCGCCACGTCGCGGCGATGGCCATAAAGGCTGTCGAACTCGACGATATTGGCGAAAGTGAGCGACCCCTCTTCGGCCTCCGTCACCAGACGGTCGAGATGATCGAACAGGTCGGCATCGGAGCGACCCTTGTGCAGACGGGTAATCCCCCGCATCGAAAAGATGTCGCCGATCTTGCCGACCGCATGGGTCACCCGGCCCGCCCCCGCCACCCAGTCGAGCAGCGTCGGCGCAGGCGGGGCGATGGCATAGTCGTGCCGATCGGGGGTGCGCAGGAACGCGCCCGGCGCGCCGGTGAACGGCCGCGCGATCACCCGGCCCACCCGCATCGCGTGCAGGGTCGGGGCCAGATCGGCGCAGAGTTGCAGCAGACGGTCGAGCCCGAATGCCTGTTCATGCGCGGCGATCTGGAACACCGAGTCCGCCGAGGTATAGCAGATCGGCCAGCCGGTGCGCAGATGCTCGGCGCCAAGCGCGGCGAGGATCGACAGACCCGAGGCGTGGCAGTTGCCAAGGATGCCGTCCGTTTTCGCCAGGGCGCAGACCTGCGCCACCAGCGCGTCGGAAAAGGCTGGGGTGGTGTCGGGGAAATAGGTCCAGTCCCACGGCACCGGCACCCCGGCCAGTTCCCAGTGCCCCGACGGCGTGTCCTTGCCGCGCGACACCTCGGTGGCCGCCCCCCAGCGGCCCGTGGTGCCCTGCCCCATCCCCGGCATCATCGCCCCCGAGGCCAGATGCACCGCCCCCGCCAGACCCAGCCCGGCCAGATGCGGCAGGTGTAGCGGCACCGACGCCGCGATATGGGCCAGCGTGTTGGCCCCCGCATCGCCGAACGCGGCGGCATCGGGGGCCCCGCCGCAGCCCACCGAATCCATCACGATCAGAAAGGCCCGGGCCATCAGGCGATCCGTTCCAGGATCAGCGGCGGCTCGTCCACCGGGTCGGGACCCAGCGTGTAGGCCGCCTGCACCGCGCGCACCGCCGCCTCGGCGGCGTCGGCGCTGGCCGCGTGCACCATGCCCAGGGGCACTCCGGCCTCGATATCCTCGCCCAGACCGGCAAGGTCGGACAGCCCGACCGACGGGTTGATCCGGTCGCCTTCGCGCAGCCGCCCGCCCCCCAGATGCACCACCACCTGCCCCAGGGCCTGACCGTTGATCGCCTGCACCAGACCGCCGTGCGGACAGGGGATTTCCACCGTCACCGCCGCAGAGGGCAGCCTATCGGGCCAGCGGTCCACGAAATCGGCGGGCCCGCCTTGCGCCGCCACCATCCGCCCGAACCAGTCCGCAGCAGCGCCCGAGTCCAGCGCCTGCTGGATGCGCCCCGCCCCATCCGCCGCATCCGCCGCAAGCCCGCCCAGGGCCAGCGCCTCGCCCCCCAGGGCCACCGTGATGTCCCAAAGCGCGGCGTTGACGGAGGTGCCGGTCAGCGTCTCCATCACCTCGATCACCTCGAGCGCGTTGCCCGCCGCCGTCGCCAGAGGCTGCGACATGTCGGTGATCAGCGCCGCTGTCATGCAGCCCGCCCCCTGCGCCGTGCTGACCAGCGCCCGTGCCAGGGCCCGCGCGTCGTCCAGCGTCTTCATGAAAGCGCCCGATCCGCATTTGACATCCAGCACCAGCGCCTCCAGCCCCGCCGCCAGTTTCTTGGACAGGATCGAGGCGGTGATCAGGTCGATCGACTCCACCGTGCCCGTCACATCGCGGATCGCATACAGGCGGCGGTCGGCGGGGGCGATCTCGGCCGAGGCCGAGACGATGGCACAGTGGATTTCCCGCATCTGGGTGCGCAACTGTTCTTCCGACAAGGCGGTGCGAAAGCCGGGGATGGATTCGAGCTTGTCGATCGTGCCACCGGTATGGCCCAGCCCCCGCCCCGAAATCATCGGCACATAGGCCCCGCAGGCCGCCAGCGCCGGGGCCAGCAGCAGCGACACGCTGTCACCGATCCCCCCGGTCGAATGTTTGTCCAGCACCGGGCCGGGCAGGTCCCAGTCCAGAACCCGGCCGCTGTCGCGCATGCCCGTCGTCAACGCGACACGGCCCTTCGGACCCAGCCCCTTCAGCAAAACCGCCATCGCAAAGGCCCCGGCCTGCGCATCCGTCACCACGCCCGAGGCGAGCCCCGCCGCGAACCATTGCAGGTCTTCGGCCCCTGGCACCGCGCCATCGCGAATGCGGGCGATGATGCTGCGGGCGTCGGTCATGTCCGGTCCATGTGCGCCGCCGTAAACATGCCGGGCAGCAGGTCGGCCACGGTCAGGCTGCGCGATTTGCCGTCGGTGGTGCACAGGGTCACCGTCACGCCTGGGTCGGCGAATTCGGCGAGTTTCTGGCGGCAGCCGCCGCAGGGTGGCACCGGGTCCGGGCTGTCGGCGATCACGCAGACCTCGGCAATCCGGGTGTCGCCCGCCGCGATCATTGCGGCAATCGCCCCGGCCTCGGCGCAGGTGCCCTCCGGATAGGCCACATTCTCGACGTTGCAGCCGACGTGGATCGTGCCGGACGTGGCCCGGATCGCCGCCCCCACCTTGAACCGCGAATAGGGCGCATAGGCGTTTTCGCGCACGGCGGTGGCGGATTGCAGCAGGGTCATCTAGGCCTCCGGGGTTTTTGACCGTTTGGTCGGGAAGTGTGGGGGGGAGCGCGCGATTATGCAAGGGCGCTGCGGGAGGGGACAGGCCGGGGGCCAGCCCCCGGACCCCCGGGATATTTATGAACAGGTGATGTCACATCATCCGGGTTTCGAAGGTTCCCGGCAGCGAAACCTCCAGCAGTTCAAGGTCCGGCGTCGGGTCGCGATACCGGGTGGCGAGGCCCGGCGGAATGACAAAGGCATCGCCGGGCGACAGACGGACGGGGTCCTTGCCCTGCCCTTCCAGCGTCATTTCCCCGGAGAGGACGTAGGTGAACAGGATGTCGCCCGCATGGGTGGTCCACGGGGCCGGGCCGGTGGGGCGGGCGACCATCACCGAGGCGACGCCTTTGGTGCCCGCGTTGATCGTGGTGTCGCGCGCCACGAAACCGGGGATGCGGAACGGGGCGAAGCTGCCTCCGGCCCCGACGTTGTGGACGAACTTCTGTCCCTGCCATTCGCGGTCGGGGCGCAGGTGCGGCGTGGGCAGGGTCATGTTATGGTCGATCTCGGTGACATGCTCGGCAGGCACCCCGATCTCGATCACCTCGATCCCGTCGGAGGCGTGCAGGACGCGGTGCCTGATCTCGGGCGGCTGGATGAAGCAGTCGCCGGCGGTCAGCCGGATCGCCGGGCCCTGATCCTCGTACACCACATCGACCCAGCCCTTGATGCAGAAGATCAACTGGAACCCGACCTTGTGGAAATGCACCATGTCGGGTACCGGCCCGCCGTCCGGAATGCGGATGTGGCTGGCGATCATCGCGCCGCCCAGACGGCTGGGCACCAGATCGCGGTAATGCATCCCCGCCCGCCCGATGATCCACGGGGCCTGATCGGCCAGGCGGCGGACGACAAAGGCGTGCTCGGTGGCGGGCAGAACCAGGGGGGGGGCCAGGTCATCGATTTCCACGCGGGTGCCGTTCGGGGCGGTCAGCAGGCGCTGTCCCCCGGCAAAGCCGTCGGGGTCGTCGGTCAGGATGCGCAGGGTGCCGGGGGCCTCGGGCGCGCCCTTTTGCAGTCTGATCCGCAGCCCATGCCCCGACAGCACCGCCACCTCGGGGTTGTCGGCAGGATAGATCATGTCCAGACGCAGCTTCAGGGTCCGGGTGAAGAACGCCAGGTCAGCGCGCAGGTCGGATGTCGGCAGGCGAATTTCGGCGCGGGTCTCCGCAAGGCGTTCCGTCATGGCTTTGTCTCCGGTTTCGCGCAACACTGCGACCCGGCACGGGGGATTGCAAGACGGGCCGCTGTCCGGTTTGCAGGCATGGAAAAATGGTTCAAGGCTAAATCAGTTTCGGGGGGCGAAGATGGAAGAAGCACGGCAAGGCAGCGCGCGGCAGTCGGCACTGGATTATCACGAGTTTCCCAAGCCGGGAAAGCTGGAGATCCGCGCGACCAAGCCGCTGGCCAACGGGCGCGACCTGAGCCTGGCCTATTCCCCCGGCGTGGCCGAGGCCTGTCTGGAAATCAAGGCCGATCCGGCCACCGCGCGGCGCTATACCAGCCGCGGCAACCTGGTCGGCGTGGTCAGCAATGGCACGGCCGTGCTGGGTCTGGGCAACATCGGCGCGCTGGCGTCAAAGCCGGTGATGGAGGGCAAGGCGGTTCTGTTCAAGAAATTCGCCAACATCGACTGTTTCGACATCGAGCTAAACGAGGCCGATCCGGTGAAGCTGGCGGACCTGGTCTGCGCGCTGGAGCCCACCTTCGGCGCGATCAACCTTGAAGACATCAAGGCCCCGGACTGTTTCATCGTCGAGGCGCTGTGCCGGGCGCGGATGAAGATCCCGGTGTTTCACGACGACCAGCACGGCACGGCGATCGTGGTGGGGGCGGCGGCCACCAATGCGCTGCATGTGGCGGGCAAGCGGTTCGAGGACATCCGGATCGTCTCGACAGGCGGCGGGGCGGCGGGGATTGCCTGCCTGAACATGCTGCTGAAGCTGGGGGTCAAACGCGAGAATGTCTGGCTCTGCGACCTCGAGGGGCTGGTCCATCACGGCCGCGAGGCGCAGATGACGCCGCAGAAGGCCGCCTATGCCCAGGGGACCACCCCTGCGAAACTTGCCGACGTGATCGCGGGGGCCGACCTGTTTCTCGGCCTGTCCGGCCCCGGCGTGCTGACGCCCGAGATGGTGGCGCGGATGGCCCCCAACCCGATCGTCTTTGCGCTGGCCAACCCGACGCCGGAAATCATGCCCGATGCGGTGCGCGCCGTGGCACCGGGGGCGATCATCGCCACGGGCCGCAGCGATTTTCCCAATCAGGTCAACAATGTGCTGTGTTTTCCGTTCATCTTTCGCGGCGCGCTGGATGTGGGGGCGACCGAGATCAACGACGCGATGCAACTGGCCTGCATCGCGGGCATCGCAGCCCTGGCCCGCGCCACCACCAGCGCCGAGGCCGCAGCCGCCTATCACGGCGAGACGCTGACCTTTGGGGCCGACTATCTGATCCCCAAACCCTTCGACCCCCGGCTGATCGGGGTGGTGGCGAGTGCGGTGGCCCAGGCTGCGATGGAGACGGGGGTGGCCACGCGGCCCATCGCCGACATGGAGGCCTACCGGCAGAACCTGAACGGCTCGGTCTTCAAATCGGCGCTCATCATGCGCCCGGTGTTCGAGGCGAGCCGGATGGCAGACCGCCGCATCGTCTTTGCCGAAGGCGAGGATGAACGCGTGCTGCGCGCCGCCAATGCCATGCTGGAGGAGACGACCGACAAGCCGATCCTGATCGGCCGGCCCGACGTGATCATCGCGCGCTGCGAACGCGCGGGGCTGCCGATCCGCCCGGACCGCGATTTCGAAATGGTGAACCCCGAATCCGACCACCGCTATCGCGACTACTGGCAGGCCTATCACGACCTGATGGCCCGGCAGGGCGTGACGCCGGATATCGCGCGGGCCGTGATGCGCACCAACACCACCGCCATCGCCGCCATCGCCGTGCATCGCGGCGACGCTGACAGCATGATCTGCGGCACCTTCGGGCAGTATCTGTGGCACATGAACTATGTCCGCCAGGTGCTGGCGCGCGACGGGCTGCACCCGCAGGGCGCGCTGAGCCTGATGGTGCTGGAGGACGGCCCGCTGTTCATCGCCGATATCCAGGTGAACCCGCAGCCCACCCCCGAACAGATCGCGCTGAACGCCATCGGGGCGGCCCGGCACGCCCGGCGGTTCGGCGTGGTGCCGAAAGTGGCACTGTGTTCGCATTCGAACTTCGGCAATCTCGACACCGATTCGGGGCGGCGGATGCGGGCGGCGCTGGAAATCCTCGACTCGCGCGAAGTGGACTTCAGCTTCGAAGGCGAGATGTCCACCGATGCTGCGCTGGACCCCGGACTGCGCGAGCGGATCTTTCCCGGCTCGCGGCTGGAAGGGGCGGCGAACATCCTGATCTTCGCCTTTACCGATGCCGCCAACGCCGCGCGCAATATCCTACGGCACAAGGCGGGCGGGCTGGAGGTCGGACCGATCCTGATGGGCATGGGCAATCGGGCGCATATCGTGACACCGGGGGTCACGGCGCGCGGGTTGCTGAACATGTCGGCGCTGGCGGGCACGCCGGTCGGGCACTACGGATAGGCGCGCGGGCGTCTCTGCCGGGCAGCCGGGGCAGCCCGACCACCGTCGGAACGCACGCTGCCGCAAGCCGAAAGGTATTTGGATTTTTCCGCAACCTGACGTAGTGTTCCGCCATGTGGTCGGTCTGGTGCATCGGAATAGCCTGCCTGCCTCGGGCCGCGCAGCAAGGCACGAGATGACCGGTTTCAGTCCAACCGCGCGGCAGAGACCGACGCATCCGTTCCCCGATGTCGATCCGCGCGACGCTGCAACCCTTGTGCTGCTGGGTCACGATCTGCGGGCGGCCCTGTCGGACGTGATCGGCGGGCTGCGTCTGGTCGCCCCCGATACGCTGGATCCGTTGACCCGCGTGCAGATCGAACGGGTGCGCGCCTCGGCCGAGGTGCTGGCGCGGCTGCTGGAGCAGGGGCTGACGGTCATGCTGGGCGAGGCCGAGGCGGCGCAGACCGCGAACCTGAACCTGCGGCGGTTCCTGACCGATGTGGATCTGCGCTGGTCGGGCCGGGCTTTGGAAACCGGGGTGGGATTTGCTCTGCACCAGGCGGCGGATTTGCCGCCCCGGCTGCAGATCGACCGGGTGGCGCTGGACCGCGTGCTGTCCAACCTGCTCGGCAACGCCTTCAAGTATTGCGAGCGGGGTCGGGTGGTCTGCGAGGTGGCGATGCGCCACGATGGCTGGGTGGGGTTTGTGGTCAGCGATGACGGGCCGGGGTTTCCCTTGGCAATCCTCGACCGCCAGACTCCGTTCTACAGCCGCCCGGAAGGGATGACCAAGCCGGGATCGGGCATGGGACTGCACATCGCCGCCGATCTGACCCGGCGGATGGGGGGGCGGCTGACCCTTGGCAATCTGGCCGCTGGCGGTGCCGAAGCGCGGGTTGATCTGCCGGTGACGGGGGTCGACGAGCTGGACCCGGAAGCGACCGAGATCGAGCCGATCCTGGCGGGCAAGCGGGTGCTGATCGCCGACGACAACCCGACCAGTCAGGCCATCCTCGGCCATTTCGCGACCCGGTTGGGGGCCGAGATCGTGGTGGTCGGCGATGGCGTCGAAACCATGGGGCGGCTGGAGCGGGAAGCCTTCGACCTGCTGATCGTCGATGTCGAAATGCCGCGGCTTTCGGGGCTGGATGTGATCCGCTGCCTGCGGCGGATGCCGGGATCGGTGGCCCGGATGCCGGTGATCGCGGTCACGGCCTACATGATGCGTTCGAACCGCCCGGCCATTCTGGCCGCCGGGGCGAACGACATGCTGTCCAAACCGCTGCAATGCCCGCAGGTATTTGCCGATGTGGTGCGCGGCGTGCTGCCGCCACAGGCCGACCCCGGGCCCCGGGGCGGAACCGAAGGCATGGTGCCGGGTGGGCTGGGGGTGCCCGGCCCGGACGAGCCGGCGGCGCTGGATGAAACCTGCCTGCCGCGGCTGTTGCATCTCACCGGGCCGGAAACCGGCCGCGATCTGCTCGACCGGTTGATGAGCGATCTGTCCGGGGTGGAACGCGGGCTGGTTCAGGCGGGCCCGCTGCCCGACTGGGACGCGATCCGCACGCATTCGCATGTGCTGATCTCGCTGGCCGGGGCGGTTGGCGGGCAGCGGATGCAGGCCGAAGCCGAAGCGTTGAACCAGTTGGCGCAGCGGATGTACCGGCACGCCCTCGCCGGGCAGATGCATTCCGTGCTGACCCAGTTGGATGCGATGATCCAGTTCGTCACCCAGGTGCGCGACCACCACAGGCTGCAGACGAAATGACGGCCGCCGCCCCCCCGCGCTCCGCAGCCCCCCCGCCCCCCCCGATCCTGCTGATCGAGGATACTCCGACCCTGCAGTTGATGTATCGCACCGTGCTGGCCGCGGCGGGGCACGAGGTGCGGATGGCGACCACGGCGGCCGAAGGTCTGTTTGCCTTCTCGGGCGGGCCGTCCGATGTGGTTCTGCTGGACCTGGGGTTGCCGGACCGCAACGGGCTGGATCTGATGTCGGACATACTGGGCCTTCGCCCGGAAACCCGGGTGGTGGTGATCACCGCGAACGGATCGATCAACAAGGCGGTCGAGGCGATGCGGGCGGGGGCGCATGATTTTCTGGTCAAACCGTTCGACGAGGGGCGTCTGCTCGCGGCGGTGCAGAATGCGCAGAGTGCCCATGCCGCAACGCGGCGGGGGGGCCCGCTGCGCTCTGCGGTCCTGCCGTCCGCCTGGCAAGGCAGCTTCATCGGGTCGTCCGAGCCGATGCAGCGGCTGCACGGCAAGATCGCCTCGGTGGCCCGGTCGATGGCGACCGTGTTCATCACCGGCGAAAGCGGCACGGGAAAAGAGCTGTGCGCGCTTGCGGTCCATGCCGGGTCGCCGCGCGCCTCGGGTCCGTTCATCGCGCTGAATTGCGGGGCCATTCCGCAGGACCTGCTGGAATCCGAGGTGTTCGGCCACATGAAGGGCAGCTTCACCGGTGCCATCTCTGACAAGCCCGGGGCGGCGGCGGCGGCGGATGGCGGCACGCTGTTTCTGGATGAAATCTGCGAGATGGCCCCGGCGCTGCAGACCAAACTGCTGCGGTTCCTGCAAACCTCCACCGTGCTGCCGGTGGGGGCGACCCGGCCGCGCAAGGTCAATGTGCGGATCATCTGCGCCACCAACCGCGATCCCCTGGACGCGGTGCGGCGCGGTCAATTCCGCGAGGACCTGTATTACCGGCTGTATGTCGTGCCGATCCACATGCCGCCGCTGCGCGATCGCGGTCAGGACGTGATCGAGATCGCCGAAGCCGCCCTTGCCCGGTTTGCCGCCGAAGAGGGGCGGCAGTTCGACGGGCTGGATCCGCAGGTCTGCGCGCTGTTCCGCCGCCTGCCCTGGCCGGGCAACGTGCGCCAGGTGCTGAACGTGATCCGCAACATCGTGGTGCTGAACGACGGGGGCGTGGTGTCGACCGACATGCTGCCCGACAGCCTGACAGGGGCCCGCGAGGTGCCGCCGCCCCTCGCCGCGCCGGTGCCCGATCCGACGACCGACCTCGCCCTTGCGGCGCTGATCGGCAAACCGATGGCCGAGATCGAGCGGCTGGTGATCGAGGCAACGCTGGCGCGGCACGGCGGATCGGTGCCGCGCGCCGCCCGGGTGCTGGATCTGTCGGCGTCGACGGTCTATCGCAAGCTGGAAGGCTGGGCGAAATCCTGAGATGTTGCGGGTTTTCTCCGAAAGTCCCGCCGCTGTGCGCAACGACCGGTGCCGGTGCGTCAGACGAACTGCTCGCCGATCAGCCGTTCGTCCAGCCCATGGCCGGGATCGAACAGGATGCGGTGCCGCACGTCAGGTTCCGACCGGATTTCGACCGACAGCACATCCTCGACCGACCGGCTGTCGGCATCGGCCATCACCGGGCGCTTGTCGGATTCGAGGACATCGAACCGCACCACCGCCCGTTTGGGCAGCAGCGCGCCGCGCCAGCGACGCGGCCGGAACGCCGCCATCGCGGTCAGCGCCAGCACATCCGACCCGATCGGCAGGATCGGCCCGTGCGCCGAATAGTTGTAGGCCGTGGACCCCGCAGGCGTCGCCACCAGCGCCCCGTCGCACACCAGTTCCGCCAGCCGCACCCGCCCGTCGATGCTGATCCTCAGCTTGGCCGCCTGCGGCCCGGCGCGCAGCAGCGACACCTCGTTGATCGCAAGCGCGGTGACGGTGCGGCCATCGCGGGTCTGCGCGGTCATCCCCAGCGGGTTGATCACGGTTTCCTCTGCCGCCGCCAGCCGGGCCGGCAGGTTGTCGAGCGAAAACGGGTTCATCAGAAAGCCGATGGTGCCGCAGTTCATCCCATACACCGGCACGTCGCGGCTTTCGGTCGCATGCAGCGTCTGCAGCATGAACCCGTCGCCACCCAGGGCCACCACCACCTCTGCCGCGTCGGTGGGGTGTTGCCCATGCGCGGCGACCAGCGCCACAAGCGCATCCTGCGCGGCGGCCACCGGGCTGGCGGTAAAGGCGATGCGGGGTGGGGTCATGCGGGGTCCTCGTTGGCTGCAGTGATGACCCCCTGCCCCGGCAAACTCAACCCGCGTTTTCGCGGGCGGCGCGCCGCGTGTCGCATTCCTCTCTTTCCCGATGCCGCCGCATGGCCTAATTATGGATGATCCGCAGTCAGCGCAGCCTCTGGAGACGCCCATGAACTCCCCCCACCGCGATACCGGCTTTTTCACCGAATCCCTGTCGGCCAGCGACCCGGCGCTGTTTTCCGCGATCACTGCGGAACTTGGCCGACAGCGCCACGAGATCGAGCTGATCGCGTCGGAAAACATCGTGTCCCGTGCGGTGATGGAGGCGCAGGGGTCGGTGATGACCAACAAATACGCCGAAGGGTATCCGGGCAAACGCTATTACGGCGGCTGCCAGTTCGTCGACATCGCGGAAAACCTGGCGATCGAGCGGGCGTGCCAGTTGTTCGACGTGGGCTTTGCCAATGTGCAGCCGAACTCCGGCAGCCAGGCCAACCAGGGCGTGTTCCAGGCGCTGCTGCAGCCGGGCGACACCATTCTGGGGATGAGCCTCGATGCGGGCGGCCACCTGACCCACGGGGCCGCGCCCAACCAGTCGGGCAAGTGGTTCAAGGCCATCCAGTATGGCGTGCGCCCGCAGGACCTGACGCTGGACTATGCCCAGGTGCAGCAGCTTGCCACCGAACATCAGCCGAAGATGATCATCGCAGGCGGCTCGGCCATCCCGCGCATCATCGACTTTGCGCAGATGCGCGAGATTGCCGACAGCGTGGGGGCTTACCTGCTGGTCGACATGGCGCATTTTGCCGGGCTCGTCGCGGCGGGTCTTTACCCGTCGCCCTTCCCGCATGCCCATGTCGCCACCACCACCACCCACAAGACCCTGCGCGGCCCGCGCGGCGGGATGATCCTGACCGATGACGAGGCGCTGGCGAAGAAGTTCAACTCGGCCATTTTTCCCGGCATCCAGGGCGGCCCCCTGATGCATGTGATCGCCGCCAAGGCGGTGGCCTTTGGCGAGGCGCTGCGCCCCGACTTCAAGACCTATCAGGCGCAGGTGATCCGCAACGCACAGGCGCTGGCAGATCAGTTGATGCGGGGCGGCCTCGGCACCGTCACGGGGGGCACCGACACCCACCTGATGCTGGTCGATCTGCGGCCCAAGGGCGTCAAGGGCAACGCCACCGAAAAGGCCCTGGGTCGCGCCCACATCACCTGCAACAAGAACGGCATTCCCTTCGACACCGAAAAACCCACCGTCACCAGCGGCATCCGCCTTGGCACCCCGGCTGGCACCACACGCGGCTTTGCCGAGACCGAGTTCCGCCAGATCGGCGACTGGATCGTGGAAGTCGTCGATGGTCTGGCCGCGAATGGCGAAGACGGCAATGGCGGGGTAGAGGCTTCCGTCAAGGCGCGCGTCGAAGCTCTGTGCCAGCAGTTCCCGATCTATCCGGGACTGTGACGCCGCCTCGCTTTTTCGATTGACCGAATCAGTGTCATGGAATGTCCTTGATCTTATAAATCAGGAGATATTTCATGGTTACTGCGATCATCACGGGCATAAACCGGTTCTTTTTCAATCTGGATTCCAATGTCGGCAAGGGCCAGCCGAACAAGTTCGACGATGTTGAATTCGTGCGGTTTTCCTATCTTGCGATGCGCGAGTGCAATACCAGCAACCCGGCCACCCTCAACTATCGGCTGAAGATGGGCAGCGTGCTGACCAACGTCCGGTCCACCGGCGAGTTCGGGCCCGATCTTGACGAGGCGATCCGCGCGCATCAGGCGATCCGCGGCGGCACGCAGGATGGCCATATCAGCGCCGTTCCGGCTTCGGGGGCGCTTACGATGTCCTATGGGCCGAACCAGGGCTGGATGATGATCGCGTTGACCAACACGATCTACGACTTCATGCCGGATGTCTTTCCCCGGCTTGACCGGGAACCCAAATGCGGCCCCCGCCTGCGCGAGAGTGTGCAAAAAATCTTCGTCCGCTGACCCGCCCCGGGGCACCGCTGCCCGGGATAGAACCGGCCGTCTCACGCGGCGGCAGGGTTTGATCGCCAAAGCACGGCTCACCCCGGGCGCGGTCGGCGTGATCCCGTCCGGCCCGCACCCATGTCGGGTTTGCGGCCGTCGGTGCGAGGCATTGCCGGGTCAGGTGATGTTCCAGACCGTCACGCGGCTGCCCTGCCGCGCTAGATCAGGCCGCGCCACCACACGACGACCCCGACCAGCCCCGCCACCACCAGCAGGCTGAACGCGACCGACGCCGCGATGCCGACCGCGACGCCCTTGCGCCGGTCCGCCAGATCGACCCTGCCCAGATGCCGCACGCAGATGTCATAGGCTTCGGCGACCAGTTCCTCGTCGATCTGATGCATCAGCCTCGCGCTTTTCGCCATGTCGTTGGCCTGGACCAACGCTTCGGCGGCAATGCGCACGTTCCTGGGCAGCCGCCGCCCGGCCTTGCGCACCTTGGCCGCCAGCCCCTTGCCGCCGACCTTCAGCCGTTGCTCGATCAGGGCTGCCACCCGGTCCGCCATCTGCTGTATGGTGACTGCGCTCATCGTTCCCTCGCCGCTCGGGTTCGGTCTAACCCCAAGTCCTGCAGGCCGCAACGGCTCTGGCCCAGGGCGGGCAACCGGAGTATCAAGACTTCATGCTCAGCATGACCCGTTACCCCGCAGCCGAACGCACCGGCCAACCGACCCTGCTGATCGTGCACGGCCTGTTCGGGTCGGGGCGCAACTGGGGGGTGATCGCACGGCATTTGGCCGACACCCGCGATACTGTCACCGTGGACCTGCGCAACCACGGCTTCAGCCCGCGACACCCGACCCAGAGCTACCCCGACATGGCGGCCGATCTGGCGCAGGTGATCGCCACGCTGACCGGCCCGGTCGACCTGCTGGGCCATTCGATGGGCGGCAAGGCGGCGATGCTGCTGGCGCTGACCCAACCGGCCCTGATCCGCCGCCTCGTGGTGGCCGACATCGCCCCCATAGCCTATTCCCACGATCAGACCCGGAACATCGAGGCGATGCGCGGCCTGGACCTGAGCCACCTCACCTCGCGCACCGAAGCCGACCGGCGGCTGTCGGCCACCCTGCCCGACCCCGCCTTGCGCGCCTTCTTCCTGCAGTCGCTGGACCTCAAGGCGCATCCGCCGCAGTGGCGGCTGAACCTCGATGTGCTGGAGGCGGAAATGCCGCTGATCGTCGGCTGGCCTGCGGTGACCGGCCAGTTTCCGGGTGCGGCGCTGTTCTTGTCGGGGGCCGAAAGCTCTTACGTGCTGCCCGAACACCGCCCGGTGATCCGCGACCTGTTCCCCAAATCGCGCTTTGCCAGGTTGCCGGGGGTCGGCCATTGGCTGCACGCCGAAAAGCCGCGCGACTTCGAGGAAACCGTGCGGGTCTTTCTGACCGCGCCCGAGTCTGCCTAATCCAGCGGCCGCCGCATCCGCAGCATCAAGCCGTCCTTCAGCCAGACCTGATGCCACAGCGCCGCCAGCACATGCACTGCGATCAGCAGCACGAAGGCCGGCTTCAGCCATTCATGCACCTCGCCCGCCGCCCGGTTCAGACCGAACCACGCGACGACCCCGGTGACCGGGGCCAGGATCATCAGCCCATACAGCGCCGCGTGCCCCAACTGCCCCGCCTTGCGCAGCAGTGCGGACCCGCCCTCGGGCGGTGGCGGCGCGCCACGCTCGGCCCGCAGGATCAACCGCCATGTCACCAGCAAAAGCACCGCGATGCCGCCGCAGATATGCCCCCAGAGTGTCAGACCCATCTCGGGCACCTTGCCCTGCAGGGCCGCCCGGAAGGCCGACCCCATATCCTCGCCAAACACCAACTGGCCGATGATCAGCACGGCCATCCCCCAATGCAGGGCGATCTGGACAGCCGAATAGCCTTTGGGTGCGTTCATGAAGCCTCCGGATGCGGGAAAGGATGAAAGCCGCCCGCTCCGCACCGGGCCGCGTGTTCAGGAAATCTGCTTGGCCACCAGCCAGCTCGCCGGGATCGACAGCAGAAACCCGATCGCCGCCGCGATCACGATGGGTTGCAGGGTGTCCAGGCCCATCACGAGCGCGATCACGATACCGACGCCCATCAGCGTGGTCGAGATCATCGAGAACAGGATCAAGGTCAGACGCAGCATGTCGCTCTCCATAGGCTTGGCCGATGCGAAATCCTTGTGCCCCTGCGCGTCGACAAACCTTGATCCGAATCAAGTTGCCGTGACAATTGCGCCTCTGTGGCCGCAAAAGCGGGCTGCTCGCCGCGCCTTGCAGCCGCCCCCGCCCTCACACCGCCAGACTGAACCCGCTTTGCGAGGCAGATTGCGCCGCCCGGTCCAGCAGGTGCTGCCGGGCAGCGCCCCGGGCATGACGCCCCATGCCGCCGCAAGGCCGGTCGCACAAATGAAAACAGCCGCCGGGGCTTGGGCCCGGCGGCTTTATGAAACGGCGGGTCCGCCGATCAGTTCTTGGCGTAGTATTCCACGACCAGGTTCGGCTCCATCTGCACCGGATAGGGCACGTCGCCCAAGGCCGGGGTGCGCACGAACCGCACGATCAGCTTCTGCGCGTCCAGTTCCAGATAATCCGGCACGTCGCGTTCGGTCAAAGCTTGGGCTTCCATGATCAGCGCCATCTGCTTGGACTTCTGGCGCACTTCCACCACGTCGCCTTCCTTGACCCGGTAGGACGCGATGTTGACGCGCTGGCCGTTCACGGTGACGTGGCCGTGGTTCACGAACTGGCGGGCGGCGAAGATCGTCGGCACCAGCTTGGCACGGTAGACCACCGCATCCAGACGGCGTTCCAGCAGACCGACCAGCATCTCGCCGGTGTCGCCCTTGACGCGTTCGGCCTCGGCGTAGATCTTGCGGAACTGCTTTTCCGTCAGGTCGCCATAATAGCCCTTCAGCTTCTGCTTTGCGCGCAACTGCGTGCCGAAGTCCGACAGCTTGTTCTTGCGGCGCTGGCCGTGCTGGCCGGGGCCGTATTCGCGCTTGTTCACCGGGGACTTGGCACGCCCCCAGATGTTTTCGCCCATGCGGCGGTCGATCTTGTACTTGGCAGACGTGCGTTTCGTCACGGCTGATCTCCTTCGTTATCCCGGCATCGGATTGTCCGAAAACCGGTGTCCATGTTTCGGGCCTCAGACCCGGCGAAGGGCGTTGTCCTCTTCCGCTCTCGCGGACGACAGGCACCCCCTTGCGGGGACCACCAACACCAACAAATCCACCAAGGTCGCCCTCGGGGATGCGCGCTTATACAGGCCGCGCACGCGGTGTCAACCAACCGCGCGTCCGCAGGGGTCCGGGTCGGATATCCGCGACCGAAGAGACCGGCACGGTCGAGGAGGCGCGTGCGCCGCCTGCGATGTCAGCCGGCTATGCCGCCATGTCGTGACGCAGGATCGCCGCCTCGGAGCCCGAGATGTTGCGGCGGGCATATTCGCCATAGGCCTGCGGCGTGTCGGCGATCGCGGGCAGGATGTGCAACAGCCCCTCGCGTTGCGCTGCGTCGATCATCTCCAGCGCGGTGTTCGACGGATGGAAGCTTTCGGTCTCCAGACCGTTGGCCCAGACGATGTTGTGCCGCTCCAGCAGGACATGCACATAGGTCACCTCGCGCTGGCTGTGATCCACCGTCACCGACTGATCGTTGACAAGGTTTTCGGCGGCGACCAGAACCTCGGGCGTGTTGAACAGCGCCCGCGCCGAGGGACCCCGGACCAGCATGCGGTGCTGCGGGCTGACCAGCAGATCCTCGTCGGGCCGCCCGGTTCCCAGGGCGCCGGTGCGAAACCGGATCGGGCGCAGATGCGGCATGGCATAAAGCCGCGCGCCCGACATCCGGCGATGCCCGCTCCACAGCACCGGCTGCGGCCCGTTATCGCAGGTGTCGATCAGATCGCCCGGCCGCAACGACTGGATACGCCGCGGGCCGTCCGGGGTAGCAAGCCAGGTGTTGGGCGTAAAGCAGATCACCCCCCCCGCCGACACCGCACCCGCCGCCAGCCGCCCCCGGTCGATCTGGGTCCGCACCACCCACAGGTCCTGGTCCACCGGCGGCAGTTCGCCCGTCAGCATCAGCAACCGCGCCCCGGTGTCGGGCACCGGGATGATGGTCACGGCAAAGCTGTGGTGACCATCGGTGACGACGAAGGATTCGTCGGGAAGTTCGCTGTCATCCTCTGGCGCGGACAGCGGAACGCCGGGTCCCACCGCCGCCCCGATCAGCCGCCGCACCATTCTTGCCGCACGTTTTCGCGTGTCCGTGACCCCCTCGGCCCCGTCCAGAATCAACATGCCTTGCGGCCCGTCCACGCGGACAGCCGTGCCCGTCCAGCGCCATGCAGCGCCAACGTTCAGGACATCCAGAGGTGCGGCCTTCAGACCGTCTGTTTCCGTTTGGGACCAGGAAATGACGAACGTGCCCGAAGAGCCCGTTTTCATGCCTGTTTACGCCTGCTCGTTTATTCTTGTTTGTGGCCAAAGGTTAACAAGACATTCTTAACAAAGATATGGCAGATCGGCAACAATTTGGGACAATTGTTTCCCCACGCCGATCCGGTGCCCTCAGAACCGGATGTTCAGTGCCAGTGCGCCGACAAACTGACCTTCGTCCTGCTGTTCGAATTCGGGGCTCAGATAGGTAACGCCGTAGAAGGCCGAAGATCGCGCGCCCTGCCACTGCACCCCGGCGCGCAGCCGGTGCCGGGTCTCGATCAGGTCCACCGCTTCGCCGTCGGGCAGATAAATGCTGTTGAACACCTGCGCGATGTCGCCCCCCATCACCAGGCTGACCCCGGTCGCAACCTCGCCCGCCACCCCGCGATAGCGTTGGCCGGTGCCGGTGTCGCGCAGCATCAGATCGCCGCGGCCAAAGCTGCCGATCACCAGATCGCCGCCGACCCGCAGCAGGGTTTCATCGCCGGCCCGCGCCTCGACGAAGGGGCGAACCTCGACACCGTCGCCAAGGCGGAACCGCCGGGCGATTTCGCCCGACAGGGTGGGATAGACCGCGTTGTCGATCTGGGTGTCCAGCGCCGCGATGTCACCCAACCCCAAGGCCCCATGCACCCAGGATTGAAACCCGCCAATGCCGGTCTGCGGCCCGACAAACACCAGATCGCCCCCCACATCGGCCTCGAACCCGGCAACGGCGAACTGGCTGTGCAGCCCAAAGGTGATCGCCCCGGCATAGCGGCGGTCGTCCTTTGCGGGATTTTCCAGGTTTTCGGGGGCGATGGTGTCGGCCCGCAGACGAAATTCCAGCAGCTCCCCCGGCGCCGTCGGCAATGCGCCCGACCAGGTGACACCGCGCACCCGGCTGATCGCATAGGCCCCGGTGCGCCAGCGGTCCTTGCCGTCCCCCAACGCGTCGTTGGAAAACAGCCGCCCCCAACCGAGCGTCACCCGCTCTTGCGCGAAAGCCGGAACGCCCAGCAGAAGTCCGGCAGAAACCGCCAAGGCCAAACGCAACATTCCACTCATCCCCTTGGCATGATCCAGATGAAAAGTTACCGCGATTTGCGGGCCGCAACAAGCTGCGGGCGCGCAAAGCCGTTCAAGTGTCACATCAAAAACACCCTGTAGCCGATTGATCTGGCGCGTGATTCCCGAACTCTGGGCCAAGGGGCGCGATCGTTGGCCCGTTTTTCGCAACGATCTTGCAGATTTGCGCGGCATCGGCCCCCGCGCCGGGCCACGGGTCGCGAAATGCCAACCGGTCGAACCGCAGGCGCGCGACGAGAAATCGACAGAGGTTCAGGCGGCGCGGCGCAGGCTGAGGGGCAGCCTCGATGTGGGCGCGACAGGCCCGGACGACAAAGCGCCGCACCGGACGCATCCGATGCGGCGCTTTGCACAAGCTCGGTTGCGGCCTGCCGCCCCGCCGGGTCTGCGGTCTTTGCGTTCGGGGGGCGGCGCGCATCGCTCCTTGCCGCCCCCGCTACGCGACGGGTCGCCTCAGGCGAACAGGTCCAGAGTGTCCAGTTGCGCCGACGCCAGCCAGTCCGGCTGCGACAGGGTGATCAGATCCGACGTGCCCCAGCTGATCAGGACGTTGCCACCCCGCGCCTGGACCACGACCAGATCGGTGTTGATCCCGTCCAGCCGCAACACGTCGCGGCCCAGGTCGAAATCCACCACCGAGTCGCGGCCCGATCCGGTCGCGAACACGAACACGTCTTCGCCCGCGCCGCCACCCAGAATGTCGTTCCCGGTGCCGCCGTCCAGAAGGCTGCCGTCGCTGCCTGCGGTCAGGCTGTCATTGCCTGCGCCGCCGAACAGATCGTCCGCGCCGGTGCCGCCGGTGATCTTGTCGTTGCCATCTTCGCCGCGCAGCGTGTCATTGTCCGCGCCACCGAAGATCACATCCGCTCCTGCACCGCCGAACACCAGATCCGCCCCCGCCTCGCCGAACAACTGGTCGTTGCCGCCCAGACCGGACAGGATGTTGTTCAACGCGTTGCCGACGATCTTGTTGGCCAAGGCATTGCCGGTGCCCTGCGTCGCCGCCGAGCCCTCGCGCAGCCAGAGTTCCTCGAACGTGTCCGCCAGGGTCATCGACAGGTCCGAGATCACCTTGTCATACCCGGCGTTTGCGGCTTCGATCACCACATCCGCCGCGTTGTCGATATAATACACGTCGTTGCCGTCGCCGCCGACCATCCGGTCGGCCCCGGCCTGACCGTCCAGCACGTCGTTGCCCGCCCCGCCGTCCAGCAGGTCATCGCCATCGCCCGCGCGGATGAAGTCGTTGCCCTCACCGCCATAGATGTCGTCATCGCCATAGCCTGCGGTGATCTTGTCGGCGCCGCCGTAGCCGTAGATCGCCTCGGACAAGCCGTCGGTGCCGTCGATGGTGTTGCCCTGGGCGTCGCGATATCCGACGGACATCGAGTCATTCCCGTCGGTTCCGTCCACCGGCGACGGGGTGATGGTCACGAACGCGGTGTCGGCAGTGCCGGTCGCGTCGGTGATGGTATAGCTGAAGATCACCGGCGCCGTCGCCGACGTCGCCCAGATCGACACCGTTCCATCGGCATTCAGCCGCAGCCGCTCGCCCATCGGCAGGGTCACGATCGTGCCCACCGCCACGGCCTGATCGCCGATGTGGGTGATGGTGACGCCGTCGCGCCCCTTGACCGTATCGTTGTCCAGAAGCGACACGACGGTTTCGCCCTTGGCCGTCACCGCCACCTCGTCATCCTGGGCGATCAGGGCGGTCTGGATGGAATCCGCCACGATCATCAGGCTGGAGTCGTAAATCGCGTCGCCCGCATCGGCGATGCCGATCCGGATGGTGTTCACCTCACCCGGTTTCACCGCCACTTTCAGCGTCAGGACCAGGGTCACGCCGTCCATCTCGGTGTTCAGGCTGCCGGTCGAGTTGTCCTGATAGAGGTTGGCATTGGTGGTGGGGTTGATGTTGTCGATCGAGATGGTGCCATCGCCGATCGACAGGGTCAGCAGCACGCCGTTGACCCAGACACCGACGGCATCGTTGAAGCCTGAATCGACCCATTCCGGGTATTCTTCCGACGAAAACACCAACCGCATGGTCAGCGTGTCGCCCACCGGGACGAATTCGGCATCGAGGAACGCAGCATCATAGGTCTTGACGCCGGCAATTGCGTTCATCGCGGCGTTGCCATCGATCCCCTTGGTATCGGTCGACGTGTTGGGTGCCTCGTTGGCCGGTCCCTTGCCATTGGTGATCTCGTTGGCTTTGCCTGAGGACAGGATCACCCCGCTGTCCGAGGGCACGGCCCCCGGGGCAACGGTCATGCCGTCGGTGTAGATGCCAGCCGACTGCGGATCGCCGGTGTAGCTGGCAGAGACGATCTTGATCCCGTCGCCGAACATCGTTTCGGCCAGATCAAGGGCCGTGACTTTCGTTGTCACGGGCAAAAGCGAGGAAATCATGTGTGTTCTCCGGGAACTAGAGGTGAGAAGCGGGGGGAGGAGGAGGGGAGAGGGAGGAGGGGACGAAGGGTTAGTAGGCACCCCGTCCCGTGATCACGGCACTGACAGTGCGGAACAGCAGGACAAGATCGGTGGTCAGGCGGCCGTCGGCGGCATAGGCGAGGTCCATTTCGACCATCTCGTCAAAGCCGATCTCGGCGCGGCCGGAAACTTGCCAAAGGCCGGTGATGCCGGGCAGAACGGCCAGGCGACCCAGGGCACGCATCGGATAGGCGCGCACCTCTTCGGGCAGGGCAGGGCGGGGGCCGACCAGCGACATCTCGCCGCGCAGCACGTTGAAGATCTGCGGCAGTTCATCCAGCGACAGGCGACGGATCACGCGGCCGACCGGGGTGATCCGCGGGTCGTGACGCGACTTGAAGCACAGGCCCGCCCGGTCGGACTGCGCCAGCACTTCGGCGCGGCGCGCCTCGGCATCCGCATACATCGAGCGGAACTTGATCATGCCGAAGGGCACGCCGTTGCGCCCGATCCGGGTCTGGATGAAGAACACCGGGCCGGGGCTGGACAGCCAGACGGCCAAGGCCACCACCGCCAGAACGGGCCAGATCGCCAGAAGGCCGATCAGGGTCAGCGACAGATCCAGCGGACGTTTCCACAACAGGTCTCGGTTGGCAGCGAAGGACGGGCGGGACAGGGAGATAGCAGACATCGGGGACACTCACAGGTTTCGGGCAAAGCCGGGGGTTGGGGGGGGAAAGGCGGGGTCGGGGGTGTCAGGGCATCAGGCCCGGATCCCCCGCTTTCGCGCCGGTGAAGGCAAAGACGGCACCCTGCCGGGGCAGGCTGTCGAGTTGGGTGACGCGGGCGGCGACGGCCGACAGGCGGTCGGCGGGGCGCACCTCGGCCACCACCAGATCGGCGGCCGAAATCAGCAGGTCCGACGCGTGGTTGTCGCGCAGCGACCCCACGTTCAGGATCACCAGGTCGACCGTCTGCCCCAGCCGGGCCAGCGCGGTGCGGATCGCGTTGATCCCGATCGAACCGGCATCGACGCCCTCGGACAGGCCGGCGGGCAGGACGGTCAGCGCGGCGAACGGCGGAAAAGCCTGGGCCGCAGCGGCCTGACCGATCAGCGCCTCGCGCCAACCGGGGGTCGTCGTCATCGCCAGCCGGGCGGTCATGCCGCTGCCCGACAGATCGGCGTCGATCAGCAGCGTGCGGACATGCGCACGGGCAAAGCTTTGCGCCAGGCCAAGCGCCAGCGCATCGGCAGCGCCGCTGTCGGCCCGGGTCACCGCGATGACCCGGGTCGCCCCGACCAGCCGCGGGGCCCGCAGCGGGTGCAGTTGCAGCGCATTGCGCAGGCTGTCTGCCGCCGGCGCATCCGGACGGTCGCCGCGCAACACGCGCAGCACCGGAACCAGATGGCTGTGGCGGGTCAGCGCATCGGAATACCGCACCCGGCCCGAGGCCAGCCCCAGCCCGAGCGCCGCGGCGAAAGCCAGCGCCACACCGCCCGCAAACCCGGCGACGATGTTCGTCTTGGTGCTGTCCTCGGACGGCTCTGCCGACTGCGACGGCGGCGACATCACCACCGAATAGCCCGGCAGTGCGCGCCCCGCTTCCAGCCGGATGATCTCCAGCGCCTTGCGGGTGTCGTCCAGAAGGGCGCGCACATCGACGGCCTCTTCCTGCAGCGCGGTCAGTTCGGCGCGCTTGCCGTTCAACTCGCGCGCTTCGATCCGGGTGGCTTCCAGTTGCCCGGTCACCTTCTCCAGCAGCGCCGCGATTTCATCGACGCTGGCCTGCGGATCGGCGTTCGAGGTATCGGTCAGGGCGCCGGTCTGACCCAGCACCTTGATCTGCTCGCGACGGTCGGCCATCGCGCGGTCGATCACCGCGATTTCGGCCTGCTTGTTCAGGATCGGCGCGCTGCCTGCGCGATAGCGGGTCAGCAGGGTCGACAGTTCCGCCTCGCGCTTTGCGCGATCGTAGTTCAGGTCGGCCAGCGCGCGGTCCAGCAGGGTGGCCCGCAGGATCTCGTCGTCCGACATGTCGGCCGAAGAGGTTCCCGCCTCGGCGCGCAGCGACGCCAGGGTTGCCTCGACTTCGCTGCGCCGTGCGGCCAGCGCATCGATCTGTGCGACCTTTTCGACATGCGCCTTGGTCAGCGCGTCGATGCCGAACTCGCCGCCCACAGCCAGGGTGCGCGTGCGGATCTCGGCCTGACGGGCGGTCAGTTGGGTTTCGCGAAGCTGCAACTCACCCAGACGCACCGCGCTGCGTTTCGCTTCGGTTTCGGCCTTGAGGTCGAGGTAGGCGGCAATCACCGCCTCCAGCTTGGCCGGCGCAAAGGCAGCCTCGCGCGATTTGGTGGTCAACACGATCAGGCTGTCGTTGCGCTTGATCTCGATCGATCCCACCAGGTCGCTGGCGGTCATGTCGGCGGCGATCGCCGGAAACTCTTCCTTCAGCCGGGCCGTTGCCCGTTCCATCACCGGATGCGACGCGACATAGGTCGTTTCGGCCTTCACGAAGCTGTCGAAGGTCTTCAGCACCGAGTCGTCGCCGGTGCGATACAGGATGTTGGCCTCTTGCGGGTAAATCCGCAGGATCGCCTGCGAGTCGTGCAGCTTCACGCCCGTCAGACCGCCCAGGGTGGCAAATCCGGCCCCCAGCGTGATCGCCGCCACGGTTGCCCGCAGCCAGCGTCCCCGCATGGCACGGGCCAGCCCGGCGATCGGGTTCTGTTCGGCCGGTGCGCGCGGGGTCAGGTCGATCTGGTCCGGCTGGTCTTCAACGGGAACGGCGAAAGCGGCGGTCATTGGGTCACCTCTGTCGGACGGTTGGTGGTGTCCCGCTCCCAGGCGGAGCGGGCGGTGCGGGGTTCCAGCGCCAGTTGCAGACGCACCAGCGCCATCACGGCGATGAACACGGCCAGATCGGGCCAGCGGGCCGGGCGCAGGGCAGCCCCCCGCAGCATCGACACCAGGCCACCCGGCGCGCGCAGACCCGAGGCCTGAACGGCCCGCGCCCCGCGCAGCGACCGGCGGCGCACCCGGATCAGGGTCGCCAGATCGCGCGGCGCACGCGCGGTAAAGCTGCAGGCGGGCACAAAGGCGGTCTCTGCGGCGGTGAAGCTGCGGCGAACCCATTCGTCATCCGCCGTCACTTCCGGCAGCGGGAACACACGTGCCGCTCCGTCGACCGACAGCGCGAACAGCCCGCCGAATTTGCCCCGGTTGAAGTAGGGGTTGTGCGCCCAGGCCCGCATGTAGGCGCGCACCAGGGCCTGCGACCGGCTGCTGTCCACCTGCATCAGGCCACAGGCCGCCAGAGCCGTGTCCAGCGCCGCCACCAGAGACAGGATCATCTCGGGCGTGGTCGCCAGGTCGGCGTCGAGGCAGACCACCGGCAGACCGGGCAGCGCATGGGCAAACCCGAGGTTCATCGCATGGGTCTTGCCCGGGCGTTCGGTTTCCAGCACCAGCGCCTGCGGGGCGGCGGTGCGGGCGACGGCGGCGGTGGCATCGTGGCAGCCATTGGCGATCACGATCAGATGCAGGCGCGGATCGACCAGCGGGGCCAGCGTCTGCGCGATCACGCCCGCCTCGTTCCAGGCCGGGATCAGGACGGTTGCAAGCGGTGTCATGCCCGGGCCCATCCCATCAGACGGCGCGGCGCGCGGGCGGGCTGGACGGTTTCGGACCAGATGAAATCCTTCAGCGTCTCGATCAGCCGGGGCTGGGCGGTGGCGGACATCAGCGGGTGGCAGACGTCGGGTTGCTGCAACGCGCGGCTCAGCGCGGTGGCAAGACCCGAGGCATCCGTCACCACGGTCACGTTCGACAGCATCGCCATCTCGGCGGCGGTGGCCAACTGGTGGTCGTTGCGGTGCTCGCCCAGGTCGGCGCGGCGCGGCATCAGGATCAATTGCTTGCCTGCCTCGGCGGCCTGCAGGATGGTCCCCATCCCGGCATGAGCCACGATCACCTTCGCCTCGGCCATGCGGGCGGCAAAGGCCTTCTGGTCCAGATGGGCCTGGCAGGTCAGATTGGGAAAGCGCGCAGTGCTGCCGCCGGTCTGGGCCAGAACCGGCACTTCCGTGTGATACGAGGCCCAGACATCGAGGGCGCCCAACAGGCGATCGAAGGGCAGTTGCGTTCCGACAGTGGCGAAGATCATGGCTTTGACTTTCCAGAGAATGGGGGGGGCGATCAGATGACGGAGCCGCTGAACTCGGTGCCGGTTGCGGCGGCGACGGCGGGCCACTGGCTCAGGACCCGGTGGGCCACACCGCGCGACAGGCGGGCGGACACCGACAGGTCTTGCGCATTGGCGATGCTGTCGAGGAACAGGGTGCGCGCGCCGATCAGCCGCGCGATGCGGATGGCGAGGTAGCCGCCCGCCGCCCCGGTCGAGATCACCACGTCGGGGCGCACCCGCGCGACGATCACAGCCAGGCGCAACGCCGTCAGGATCATCCGCAGCGGTTTGTCCTTGTTGGCGTCGGGGTAAAGGTGCACCGGGGCCGGGGCCACCATGGCGGCGGCGCTGGCGTCGACCGTTGCATAGTGCACGCTGGCCCCGGCAAAAGCCGGGCGAAGGCGCAGCAACTGCACCCAATGTCCGCCGCCGGAAGCAACGGCGAGCAGGCGTGGCGGGCGGGGTTTACGGGTCTGACGGGACATCTTGCGGCTCTCCGTTGGGGTGTTTCCTTGCCCCAACTAGTAGCCGCAACTGCATTCAAACGCTTGTGCGCAAAGGGAAATTCCTTGGCGCAACGGGGGGTGTCCGCTATCCCTTCGGATAGGGGGCCGACCCGGTCGCGCCCAAAGCTACACTTTGGTAAAGCCCGACCATCCGGTCGGCCTTGGCCGTCCACAGCCCTTCGGCCAGAACCTTTGCGCGGGCCGCCTGTCCCAGGCGCTGCACCAGGCCCGAATCGCCTGCCATCCGGCGCACTGCCGCCGCGATGTCGGCGGCAAAGCGGGTCGGGTCGGTCACCGGAACCCGGATGCCGCAGGTGTCGTCGACGATGAAATCGGGGCCGCCACGCGCCGCGGTGATCACCGGCAGGCCGTGGCGCATCGCCTCGTACAGCACCCCGCCCGCCGGTTCGCGGAACGACGGGAAGACGAACACATCATGGCCGCGATACAGATCCTCGATGGCGGCCCGCGGTTGACGGCCCAGAAAGGTGACGCGATCGGCCACGCCCAGGCTTTGCGCCTCGGCCTCGGCCAGCGCGATTTCCTCGCCCGCCCCGGCACTGGTCAGCGTCACGTTCAGGTCGCGCAGTTGCGCCATCGCACGCACCGCATCGCGCAACCCCTTGGTGCGCACGCCGCGCCCGACATGCAGCAGGCGCAGCGCGCCGCCGGTCAACGGGCGGGTCTGCGGCGGCTCCACATCGTCGATGCCGAGTTCCAGCACCGCCTCGAACCGCTGCAGCGGAATGTCCTGCAGGATGTCCTGCACATAGGGGGCCACACCCAGCACGCAGGCCGCCCCGGAATAGCTGGCGCGCAGCCAGGGGTCGCGGCGGAACCGCAGCGCGTCCAAACCGCGCAGCCGGGTGAACAGCGGGGCCGACCCGGCCTCGGCGCGAAACGCCGCCGGCGTGTCCAGCGCGCCCCCGAGCGGCCCGATCAGGTAGGGCACCGCAAAATGCCGCAGCGGCGAGGCATAGCGCGCCGCCTGCGGCATCAGCTGATGTGCGACGTCGAACACCTCGCCCCTGCCAAGCGCCGCCGTCATCCAGGCCCGCACATGGCGCGCAAACAGCGGCCAGGCGGGTTTCAGCATCGCGTTCAACCGCTCGTTCCGCCGCGCCCAAGCCGGTTCGGCCCAGGTCATCACCCGCGCGCCCGGCAGTTGCGCGGTCAGTGCGCGGCGGCCGGGGCGTTCGAACGACAGCACCGTCAGATCGACCCGCTTTGCCAGCGCCTCGGCCCATTTGAAGGCGACATAAGCCTCGCCCACATCGGTGCCGTCGATGTTGGGGGCGATCAGCAGAACCTTCACGAATGGACCCCGCGCGGCCAGGCCCGGCCGAATTCGGCACAAACGGCCAGGAAATGCTTGGCGCGGGCGGCGGCACCGGGGCGGCGGGTCAGGCTGACCGCGCTCCACAGCAGGGCGCGCGAGGCGTTGAACACCGCCAGCAGGCCGTAGCAGGCCAGCCCGCCCGCCAGACCGCCATGCTTGCGGTGCAGCCGCACCGTGCCTTCGGTCAGCATCACATCGCGGCGGTGGTTGAGGCTGCGCACCGACCCGCCTCCGAAATGGGTGATCTCGCCCACCGGGGCGAACACCACCTGCCAGCCCTTGGCGGCAAAGCGGCGGCACCAGTCGGTTTCCTCGCCGTAGAAGAAGAATTTTGCATCCAGCAGCCCGACCTGATCCATCGCGGCGCGGCGCACCAGCATCGCGCAGCCCGAGATCACCTCGACGTGGCGCAGGCCGCGCCGGTCCCAGCCCGACATCCGGTAGCCGTCCATCGCCGGGATGTGGTTCAACCCCAGCGTCTGGCCGACCAGCCGCCCCAGCGACGGATAGGAGGTCGCCGACGCCTGCACCGACCCGTCGCGGTTCAGGATGCGCGGCCCCATCACCCCCACCTGCGGATGGGCATCGAGGAAGGCCACCGAATCGGGCAGCACGCTGTCATGCACCAGCGTGTCGGTGTTCAGCAGCATCACATGCCGCCCTTTTGCCAGGATCAGCGCCTGGTTGTTGGCGGCGGCAAAGCCGCGGTTGTCGGGGTTGGCGATGGTGATGACGTCCGGAAACTCGGCTGCCAGCATGGCCAGCGATCCGTCGGTCGATCCGTTGTCGACGACAAAGACCTCGACCTGCAGCGCCCCGAGGCCGGCAAAGACCGAGGCCAGACAGTCGCGCAGCAGGTCGCGGGTGTTCCAGTTCACGATGACGATTGAAAGATCCATGATGTTTCCTGTCAGAACAGCCGCGCCGGGGTCCGGCGGGCACGGGGGGAGGGAGAGGGAAGGCGGGTCTTGGGCTTGCGGGGCGAGGCAGAGGCCGGTTGCGCGTCCAGCAACCAGGCGCCCGCACCGATCAGGAAGATGAACAGCACGAACAGCGCGTTCCACAGATGCACCGTGGCTGCGGCGACCGTGATGCCGAACAGGGTGAAGGCCCAGGCATGCCGTGCGCGCCGCCAGGACTCGGGCAGGCCCTTGCGCTGCGCCACCGTCCAGATCAGCCCGCCCATCAGCCCCACCAGCATCAGCCAGGCCGGCAAGCCATAGCGCACCGCGATCAGCAGCCAGAAGTTGTCCATGCTGTCGGACATCCAGATCGGGCGCACCCAGTCGCCCAGCCCGATGCCGAGGATCGGATGCCGCATCACCTCGGCCGAGCCGTATTCGAAGATCAGGATGCGGTTGTAGGCCGAGGTGGTGGAAAAGGTGAAATAGGTGACGAAGACGTGGAACGGCGTGCGGTTGGAAAACAGGTCGATCGCCAGATAGATCAGCCCGAACAGGCCGAACAGCATCTTCCAGCGGCCGTTGATCTTGCCCAGCACCCGCTCCCAGCCCGCCACGAAAATCTGCATCATCAGAACGACGTAAGGCCCGCCCGACGCCGACAGGAACGTGGCCAGCGCCACCCCCAGCACCTGCGCCATGCCGCCCCAGTTGGTCAGCCGCTTTTCCGCCACCACGAAATAGGCCAGCGAAAAGGCCGACGCGGAAAACACGCCATACAGGATCGGGTGGTCAAACGGGCCGAAGGTGCGTTCGAGCCCCATGCGCTGTTCGATGTAGGGGGCACGCGGCGCGCCCATCACAGCGGCGATGTTGTCGTGAAGGATGTGGATCGAGGTCAGCGCCTCGGGGATCGTGAAGATCAGCAGGATGCAGACCGTCATCACGAAGAACTTGGCAAAGGCCGCGAAATCTTCATAGCTGCGGATGTAGAGGCGCCCGACCAGATAGGCCCCCAGAAACTCGACGATGTAGATACCGCCCGATTCGATCCCCTGCGCCAGCCCGCCCCAGGCAATCAGAGCCAGAAGCGCCCAGGCCGAATGGCCAAGGGCCAGCCCGTCGAACAGCGTCAGCTTTCCGCGCTTGCCCGACACCAGCGTGATCATCATCGGCACGAACATCACCAGCAGCACGACCCGGAACACCGACAGCCGCAGCCCGCCCGCGCTGACCGACACCGAGGTCGGCAGCATCATGCCCAGAAAGAACAGCGCCACCACGACGGGGACGCCGAACATCCGCCGGGTGCGGGGGGTGATGGCAGGGGTGGCGGTCATGGGTCACGCGGTTCGGGGTTGAATGGCAAGGGACGGCTGTTCGATCATCCGCCAGCTGAGGAAGGCAACCGGCAGCGTGGCGGCAAGGCTGAGGACGGCGAGTTGGGGGGCGGTGAGGCCCGGCATCAGATGCAGGATGTATTGCGCAACCGGCCAGCCAAAGACATACACGCCAAAGGACAGGTCATGGCGCAACCGGATAGGAGGCGCGCGAAACCCGAGCAAAAGGGTGGCCTGCCCGACCGCCAGAACCGCAAACGGCCACCCCAGCGGTGCCAGGATCGCCAGCGGCCCCAGCACCGGCAGCGTGACCGGCCAGACCGCGCGATACCGCCAGACCGTCATCCCGGCCGCAAAAGCCACGAACAGCGGCGCGAATGTCTCGATCCGGGCGGGCAATCCGGGCATCGCCCACAGGGCGATCGCCAGGGCGGGCAGTACCAGCGGCGCGCGTGCCATCAGCCCCGACCGCACGGCGGCAAAGCAGACGGCATAGGCCGCGACCTCGTGAAACAGGCTCCACAGCGGGCCGTTGACCAGACCCGGCATCGGGTTGGCGGCAAACGCCCCGGGGATGGCATGTTCCAGCGACACCAGCGTCAGACCCCGCAGCAGATATTCGGCGGCCACCGGAGGCGTGACCAACCCGCCCGACAGCGCCGCCAGGATCAGCGTCACGATCAGCGCCCCGGCCAACCCCGGCAGGATGCGCCGGGCACGGGCGGCCCAGAACGCCTGCGCACCCCGGCGGGCCGCACTTTGCGCGATCAGGAGGCCGGACAGGAAAAAGAACACCACGACCGACCAGCCCCCCAGCGAATGGCCGGTGAGCAACTCCAGCGGTTCGGCGGTGCCGCTGCCGTAGGCCAGCGGCCAGGCATGGCTGACCACCACGGCGCAGGCGGCGACCAGCCGAAGCGTGTGCAGGTTGTTCGGACGGGCGGGGACAAGGGCTGTTGCAAGGATCATTTCGATTTCACCACGACCGGTTGCCACAACCGCGCCTTCACGATCCGCCGCAGCGTCCCTGCCAGCGATGAAACCTTGGCCCGCAGGGGCAGGCCCAGCCAGAACCGGAACAGCGGCAGGCCCCGGTCGGCGGGCACCGGCATCCCGACCATTCGCATCGCCAGCCTGCGGCCCCAGACGGCCCCCTGGGTGGCCGCCAGGCCCGGTTGCGCCTTGGCAATCGCGTCGCGTCCTTCGGGGGTCGCAACCAGCACGCCGGCCGCGATCGCCGCCTCGATCAGGGCCAGCCCCCGCGGGGTGCGCGCCACGATCAGCGACCGGCCCGCATCCTCGTTCCCCTCCGGCGGGGTGTGCCACGGATCGCCCACCGCGATGTCGGCAAACGCCCCGCTGTGATCGGTGCAGATCCGGCAGCGCCAGCGCCGGTCGGCCTGCAGGATCCGGCCCCAGCCTTCGGCATAGGGGATCCCTTTGGAGGTGTGTTCCACCCCCGCCTCATCCAGCCAGCGCGCCTGCATCAGCCCGGGCCAACCCGCCCCGCGATACCGCAGATCGGTCAGCCGCGCGCCCTTGGGAACCTCCAGCCGGTCCAGCAGCTTTTCGGTGGCGTTCAGGTTGGGGGCCCCGGCGCAGAAGATCCCGATGGTCAGCGGCAGTTTCGCGGCCAGCGCCGCATCGCCCGCCGCAGCCTTGGCGACCGACGCGACGTCGCAGGGCTTTCCGACAAAGGCCACCGCCTCGGTCCCCGCCGCGATGTCGCCCAACACTTCTGCCGGGCTGGCCTGGGCATAACGCGATCCCGCCCCGCGCAGCAGTGCCGCGCGGTCGCGGCTGATCACCGCCTCGTTCAGACGCGGGTCCTCGGCACGGGCGGCAATATGCGCCACCCCCTGCACCAGCCCCGATTGCAACGCATAAAGCGCCAGCGCGGTCACCGCGCCGCCCGACGATCCGCGATGGCGGATGTCGTCGTCGGCGGCATGGCCCTGCCAGGCGGCCAGAACCGGCCCCCAGTCGCGGTCGATCGCATCGGCGCGCGGCAGCGTGGTGAAATCGGCCCCGACCCCGGCACAAAGCTGGACGGCCTGCCGGGCGGCGTCGCGGGCGGCGGCACCTTCGGCCACCACCGGGCGACGTCCGTTCAGCGGATCATCGACCATGCGGATGAAGTCGGGAAATGCCCCGGCACAGGCCCCGCATCCGGTGCACAGATTGCAGGCGACAGTGCGGGTGATCGGATCGACGCTCATGGCAGACACTCCAAAGGGGCGGACGCCGCGCGGCGGCGCATCAGGAACAGGGCAGACAGGGTTGCGGCGATCTCGCCCAAGGCGGCCGCCAGCGCCAGGGTGGTCAGCGGCAGACCCAGCAGCGCACAGCCAAGCGCCGGAACCAGGGCGGCGGCGCGCCACAGATTGGCGCGGGCCGGATCGCCGGTGCGGCCAAGCGTGACCGCGCGTTGCGACAGCGGCGTGCGCAGGATGCGCGCCCCCGCCGCCAGACCGAAGGCCAGCGCCAGCAGCATGTCGGGGCGGAACGCAGCGCCGTAAACCAACGCGATCAGCGCGGGGGCCAGGGCGGCAAAGCCCATCGCAAAGCCCAGCCCCAGCAGCAGATGCGCCCGCATCGCCGCCGACATCACCGACTCCAGCCGCCCCGCCGCCAGCGCCAGCCGCATCTTCGGGGCCAGCAGCGACGCCGCCGCCCGCCCGGCAATCTGTGCAGGCAGCATCGCCAGTTGCAGGGCAACGCCGTAAACCGCCACGTCGGACCAGCCATAGGCCCCGGCCACGATCAGCCGGTCGGCCTGAAAGGTCAGGAACATCAGCACGGCATTGCCCATCAGCGGCAGACCGAACCCCAAGGCCGACCGCAGCACCACGCGGTCGAACACCACGCCATACCGGCGCTGTGCCATGATGTGCGACAACACCACCTGGGCCGCCGCCTGCACCCCCAGCACCGCCAGCATGGCCCGATGATCGGTCCATACCGCCAGCACGGCAGGCAGCGCCGCCAGCATGGCCAGCACCGCACCGCCTTCGACAACCGCCATCGCCCGATAGGAAAAATCCCGCTCGGCCCGGCGATAATCCAGGTGCAGCAGCCCGCGGACCAGCGGCACGATCGCCAGCGCCGCATAGGTCGCCACCCCCGCCCCGCCGGGCAGCGCCCAGGCCATCGGCAGCGCCAGCGCCACCAGCAGTCCCGCCATCGCCAGACCCCGCAACAGCGCCGCGCCATGCAGCGCGTGCAGGAAGGTCGGCTGATCGCCGTCGGGCGATTGGGCCAGCAGGCGTTCAACCCCGATATCGCTGATCATCTCGACCAGCCGCAGGGTCAGCGCCAGCACCATCGCGCGACCCAGCTCGTCCGGCCCCATCGCCCAGGCCATCGCGGCAGAGCGCGCCAGCGCCCCCGCCTCGGCCAGCATCGGTACCGCCCAGGCCAGTGCCCGCCCTGATCCGGTCGCGCGCATCGCCCTACCGCCCGATCTGCGCGACGATGGCATCCATCTGCGCCTCGGCCCGCCCCAGAATGGACGGCAGCAGCGCGTTCAGCTCGTCGCGCATCGCATGACGCCGGGCGACCGAAGCCGCCACCGCCGCGCCGATTCCGGCGGCGTCCAGCACCCGCAGGTCGGCCACATGCGTGCCGATCCCGCACTGCTTGAACACCCCCGCCGTCTTGTCGGAATAGCCCAGACCCAGCGTCGGCGTGCCGGACGAGAATGCGCCGATCGTGGCGTGCATCCGCGCGCCGGCAAACCAGTCGAGCCGGGCCAGAACACCCTTGAGCTGCATCGCGTTCATCGCACCCGGCAGCACCTCGATCCGGTCGGGATATTCGGCATCCAGCCGCGCCTTCAGCGCCGTGGCGGCCGACAGATCGCTTTCGCGGTCGCCAGGGGCGCGGTGGACATGGCTGATCAGCAGCAGACGCATCCGGGGATGCGCCTCCAGAACCGCCCGCGCCGCCGCCTCGATCTGCGCGTCGTGCCGGTCGGCCAGGCCGAACAGCGCCTGCGCCGCAACCGGGTCCGACATCAGTAGACCCGACACGTTCAGCCCCGCCAGCGGAAAACCGCGCGCCGCCGACATCCAGACCTGCAGGCGCGGCGACAGCCCGACCGGCTCGGCCTGCGGCAGCGCCACCGCCATGTCGAGACCCAGCCGGTGCCGGTCGGCGTCGAACCGCGACCCCAGGGCGTCTTGCAGGAAATCCAGCGAGGCCGCATCGCGCACCCAGACGGCGCGGGCGGCAGCCAGGATTTCCACCGCTTCGGCGCGGGCTTCGGCACCGCGGAACGGCCCCAGCGTCTGCGGCAGCAGAATCAGCGGCAGCCCGTTGTCCAGCGCCAGACGCTTGGACAGCACCATCGAGCGGAACCGGTGCGGGCCGTAAAGGTCGGTAAAGCTGTCACCCCCCGACACATCGAGGATCACCCGCGACCCGGCGATCATCCGCGCAGTCGGGCTGAACCCGCCGCCGATCCGGGACAGCGCCCGCACCGTGGCCAGGCTTTCACCGCGCCAGTAGCGGCGGCTGTGGGTCAGGCCGACCAGATCGACCGAGGTAAAGCCCCAGTCGGCCCGCCGGCGTCCGCGGCCGTGGTCGGCCACCGCAACCGGCCCCGCATTGCGGGCGGCAAGCCCCGCCACGGCGGACAGGCACAGCGCGCTCACCCCCTGGTTGCCGGTGTCGGGGGCTGCATTCAGCAAAGTGATCATGGCGGGTTCCAACTTTCTGACTATTGACGAGACGATTAATATCGCTTCCCCATGCCGCAGTCTCGCATTGTGCGGGATAGCCGGGCGGCCTTGCGGGGGCGATTGGCATCCGAACGGCCAACGAGAAGGGCGCGAATGGGACGGGCACTATCCCTTCGGATAGGAAAATCTGCGGCGGCGGGCGGTCTGGCCGTCCTGCTGGCCCTGTCTGGCTGCACCCCGGCCCCCCCGCTGGACCGCAAACGCCTGCACCCCGATGGCGTGGTGCAGCGAATCTCGGTCTCGGCCCCGTCCGTGGCCAAGGGCGACGGGCCGCGTTGCGGGCGCACCGCGCTGCCGCCGGGGCGCAAGGAGGGGGGCGCGGCGCGCGGCGTATCCTATGTCGTCGGTCCGGGCGACAATCTGCGCTTCAACATCTTCGGTGCCGAAGGCATGTCGGACCTGACGGCGCGGGTCGATGACGCGGGTTTTGTCCAGTTGCCGATCGTCGAACTGGTAAAGGTGAGCGGCAAATCGACCCGCGACATCCAAACCGAACTCAAAGTCGCCTATTCCTCGGAATTCATCGACCCCTGGGTGACCGTCGAACTGGTCGCGGCGGAAAGCGCGCCGATCTACTTTCTGGGCGAATTCCGCGAACCCGGCGTGCGCTATATGTCCGGGGCGACCAACATGCTCGAGGCGATCGCCCTGGCGGGGGGGCTCGAGGAGGACGCCTATCTGCCTGGCGCGCGGCTGCTGCGCGCCGATCATACCTGCACCGTCGATCTGAACGCGCTGCTGCGCAACGGGGCGTTCGACCAGAACATCTGGATCAAGCCGCATGACGTGATCTTTGCCCCCCGCAAGGAAGACATGTCGGTTTACGTGCTGGGGGCGGTCGGCAGCCCGCAGGCGGTGCCGTTCGGCAGCGACGGGCGCACGCTGCTGCAAGTGCTGTCGATCGCGGGCGGCGTGGTGCCGGGACAGGCCTATCTGCCGGAAATCCGGGTCATTCGCGCCACGGCACCCACCCGGGGCGAACTGATCGTGGTGGATGCGCAGGCGATGCTGGCGGGGCGCGGACTGGACTTTCCGCTGGAACCCGGCGACGTGGTCTTTGTGCCGCGCTCGGCCATGGGGGAGTGGAACGTGGCGCTGTCACAGATCCTTCCCAGCCTGCAGGTTCTGGGCGGCGTGCTCACTCCGATCACGCTGATCGAGTCGCTCGCCTCCAACTGACCTATCCTTTCGGATAGGGTGTCTGTCCCGCTGCGCCCATGACAGGCCCGCGGATGCCCGCTACGCAGAAATGTGATGTAGCGATGAGGCAGCCCCGGTGCGGATCAGAACAGCCATTTCGACCCAGTCCGATGCGCACCTCGCGCTGACGGAGCTGGCGGCGGGCATCGCGGTGCCCGACGCGCGCCGTCCCGACTTCATTTCGCTGCACTTTGCCGAAGGACTTTCGGCCGGGTTCGCGGCGCATGCCCGCACCCTGCTGCCTGCTGCCGCGCTGCATGGTGGCACCTCATGCCTCGGCGTGATGTCGGATCGCGGGGCGGCGATTGCAGGCGACAGCGGCAGCGGGGCCTTCGCGATCTACGACCCCGACGGCAGTTATGGCACGGCTGCGGCCCTGCTTGCGAACGATCCGCAGGCAGCCGCCCGCACGGCCACGCTGGCGGCGCTCGCCGCCGCAGGGCGCAGCGGCGAGAGCCCGGCCCTGGTCTGGCTGACCACCGCGCCCGGCTGCGAAGACGCCGTTCTGGCCGGGGTGCAGCAGATCGTCGGGCGCGGCACGCCGATGCTGGGGGGATCGTCGGCCGACAATGCGGCGGCGGGCCAGTGGGCGCAGTTCTGCAACGGAACCGTGCTGCAGGGGGCCGTCGTGGTATCGGTGCTGTTCCCTTCGGGCCCGATCAGCACGGCCTTTCAGGGCGGCTTCGCCCCGACCGGCGACAGCGGCATGATCACGCACAGCCTGGGTCGCAAGCTGATGCGCATCGATGACCGTCCCGCCGCCGAGGTCTACGCCGAATGGACCCGGGGCGCGGTGCCGGTTCCGGGCAGCCAGATGCGCTCGATCCTGTCGGAATCCACCCTGCACCCGTTGGGCGTCGTGACCGATCACATCGCGGGCGTGCCGTTTCACATGCTGGCCCACCCCGCCTGCAGCCACCCGGACGGCAGCCTCGATCTGTTCGCCGACCTGCGCGAAGGGGATCGGGTCTGGCAGATGAAGGGCACGCCCGACAGCCTGATCGACCGTGCGGGTCAGGTGGCGCGCGCGGCCCTGGGGTCGGCCCCGCCCCCGCTCGGGGCGCTGGTGATCTATTGCGCGGGCTGTCTGCTGGCGCAACCCGACCGGCTGCCCGATGTCGTGGCGCAAGTTGCCGACGCGTTGCAGGGCGCACCGTTTCTGGGGGTGTTTACCTTCGGGGAACAGGGTATCCTTCCACCTGATCAGTCACGACACGGCAACCTGATGTATTCGTGCACCGTGTTCGGCAAGCCGGAAGGAGGCTACCTGTGAAGGGAATCGTATTCGTCGAACTGCTGAAGATGGCAGAGGACCTGTTGGGCGAAGACCGGGTCGATGCGGTGATCGCCGAGGCGGCCCTGCCGTCGGGCGGGGCCTACACCTCGGTCGGCAACTACCCTTGCGCCGAATTGACAACCCTGGTGCAGGGGTTCAGTGCCACGTCGGGCGTGGATCAGGCGGAATTGCAGCGGGTGTTCGGCCACTGGATGATGAAGGTGTTCGCGGTCAACTACCCCGACTTCTTCCGCACCAACCCGGATGCGCTCAGCATGCTGCAATCCATCGAATCCGAGATCCACGTCGAAGTGATGAAACTCTACCCTGATTCGGAACTGCCGCGCTTCGATGCCCGCCGCACCTCCCCCGACCGGCTGGAACTGGACTATTCCTCGCCGCGCCCGTTGGCACCGTTCTGCCACGGGCTGATCGAGGGCTGCCTGGCGCATTACGGCATGACTGCCGACATCACGGCGGAAGACCGCTCCGATGCCGAACTGACCCGCCGCGACTTCGTGATCCAGATCTCGGACCCGGCATGACAGTAGCTCCGCCAGACCAGGAACCTCCGGTCTCGCGGGCCCGCTACAACCGCGAACGCCGGGCCCGCGAACAGGCCGAGGAACTGCTGGAAGAGAAAAGCCGCGCGCTGTTCGACGCCAACCGCGCGCTTGTGGCCGAAGCAGAGGCGCTGCGCCGGGCGCTGATCAAGGTCGAGGACCTGCGGGTGCGCAAACAGACCGCGCTGCGGGCGCAGTCGGTGCTGTATGACGTGCTCGATGGCGTTGCGTCGGCCAAGACCCCCGGCGCGGGTCTGCGGGCGCTGCTGGATGTGGTGCTGCACCGAATCACCTGCGACGCGGTCGCCGTGGTGGAAGACACCGATGGCGGGGCCGGGCTGATCGGTGTGGTGGTGGCCGAGCCTGCCGACCTGACGGGGCTGAGTCTGCCCGCAACGCCGGACCTGCTGCGCCGCGCCCGCCGTCTGCCCGATCTGGCGCGGGCGGCGTGGTCCGCCCCTTTGCCGGACCTCATCCTCCCCTATCACAGCCTGATGCTGGCTCCGCTGCGCATCGAGGGCGAGCGTCCGCTGGCCGTCCTGTGCCTGTCGCGCGCGGTCGCGCAGTTTTCTGCAGACGATCTCGCGCTGCTGGAACGGGTGGCGCAGGTTGCCGCCAACCCGCTGGGGTCCCTGCGCCTGTCGCAGCGCAACGCCGCCCTGGCCGCCCTGATCGAAGGCACGCCGCAGCCGGACGACGCCACGCCGTCGGGCATCGACGTGCCGTTCCAGTCGGTGAACCGCGCGTTCGCGCGGCTGACCAAGGCGCAGGCCCTGACCGTCGACATCCTGAACGACCTGCTGACCGCCCCGAGCGCCGGGGTGGACCGCGCCATCCAACGGGCTCTGGCGCGTCTGGGCCAGGACATCGGCTCCGACCGGACCTTCCTGCTGGATCCGTCGGCCGCAAGCGGGGGGCCGACCTATCAGTGGAACCGGCTGTCGTCGCCGCGCGCCCTGCCCGATCTCAAGACGGTGCTGCCCCGACTGCATGCCGGGATCGAGGTGCTGATCGACTCCGACTCGCCCGACATTGCCGCGCGCACCCTTCTGGTGCCGGCCTTGACCGATGGTCAGTTGACCGCCGTGCTGGGGCACGCGCTGCCCGACACCTCCCGCACCTTCCTGCCCGGCGAAGTGCACCTGCTGCGATCGGTGGGGCACGCGGTCCATGCCGTCCTGCGCCGCACCGAAGCGGAGGCGGAAAGCCGCCTCGCGACCGAAGCCCTGGCGACCGAACGCAACCGGCTGGCGCTGACCCTGTCGGCGCTGCCCGATCTTCTGCTCGAGCTCGACGCCGAAGGCCGGTTCACCGATTATCACAGCGGCGGCATCCATGTGTCGCAGGCGCTGGTCTCGCGGTTCCACGGCTTTGCGCTGGAACAGGCGCTGCCGCCCGATCTGGCGGCCATCGGACGGGGCATCCTGACCGAGCTTGCCACCACCGGACAGGCCGAGCCGCAGGTCGTGCAGTTCGACTTCGGCAATGGCGCGCGCTGGCTGCACGTCAACGCCGTGGCGCGGGGACGCGATTCGACCGGAGCTCCGGCGGGCTATCTGCTGGTGCTGCGCGACGTCACACGCGAACGCACCCAGGCCCAGGAGATCGCCCGTCTGTCGGAGGTGGCGCGGCGCACCACCAACCTCGTCCTCGTCACCGATGCGCAGCGCCGCATCACCTGGGTCAACGCCGCGTTCGAGGCATCGACTGGCTGGACCCTGGCCGAGGTGAAGGGGCTGAACCCGGGGCAGTTCCTGAAATCCGAACGCTCCGATCCTGCCACGCAGGCCATCCTGCGCAAGGCGCTGGATGCGGGCGAGCCAGTGCAGGTCGAATTGCTGAACGTGACCCGCTGGGGCGCGGAATACTGGATCTACATCGACATCCAGCCCCTGCGCGACGAACAGGGCGTGCTGAGCGGGTTCATGGCGGTGCAGACCGACATCACCGTCAGCAAGGCGCAGGAGGCGGCGCTGGAACAGGCGGCAGCCGAGGCGGAACGGGCGCGGGCCCGTCTGGCGGCGGCGGTGGACGCCCTTCAGGACGGCTTTGCGCTCTATGACGCCGATGACCGGCTGGTGCTGTGCAATGACCGCTACCGTGAAATCTACCCGCTGTCGGCCCCGGCGATGGTGCCCGGCACCCGGTTCGAAGACATCTTGCGCCAGGGTCTTGACGCGGGGGAATACCTCGATGGGGTCGGGCGCGAGGAGGAATGGTTGGCAGAACGGCTCGCCGCACACCGGACGCTGGAAAACCAGGCCGAGCAGCGGCTGAAGGATGGCCGCTGGCTGCGCGTCTATGAACGCGCCACCCCGGACGGCGGGCGGGTCGGGCTGCGGGTCGACATCACCGCCCTGAAAGAGGCCGAGGCGCGGGCGCTGGCCGACCGGTCGGCGGCGATGGATGTCTCGCTCGACGCGATTGCGATCACCGATGCGCAAGGCGCGTTCCTTTATGCCAACCCGGCCTATGCGACCCTGACCCGTGCCACGGGCTCGCTGACCGGGCGCACCTGGCACAGCCTGTTCGCCCCTGACATGGTGCAGAGCCTGCGACGCAGGGTGTTGCCCAAACTGGAACGCGATGGCACCTGGCAGGGCGACGTTGCCGGTGCCCTGACCGACGGGACGGTGGTCGATCTGGATATCTCGATGACCCGCCGCCCGGACGGGGCCGTGCTTTGGATCATGCGCGACCTGTCCGAACGCCACCGCGCCGAAAGCGAGCGCAACCGGCTGCGCGAAGAACTGCAACTGGCGCAGCGGCGCGAGGTGATCGGGCAACTCTCGGCCGGGCTTGCGCATGATTTCAACAACCTGATTGCGGCGATTGCCGGATCCGCCTCGCTGATCAGCACGGAGTCCGGCCCGCAGGCGACCGAACGCATCCATGGCCATGCCGCCCGCATCCAGCGCGCCGCCGATCAGGCCGAGGCGCTGGTGCGCCGCCTTCTGGCGCTCGGGACCCGGTCGAACCAGCGCCGCACCGTGGATCTGGCGGCCTGCCTGCGCGAGGCTGCCGACCTGCTGCGCCCCGGCCTGCCGAAAAGCCTGCGGCTGGTGCTGGATCTGCCCGACCAGGCCCTGCTGGCCGAGGCTGACCCGACCGACATCCTGCAGATGGTGCTGAACCTCGGCCTGAACGCGCGCGACGCGATGGCGGGGCATCCCGCACCGCCGGGCGGGCATGTCCTGACCCTGGCGCTGCGCCCGGGTCCGGGTCCTGCCGAAACCGAAGTCTACCATCTGGGCAGCCTGCAACCCGACTGCGCCCACGCCTGCATCAGCATGACAGACACCGGCCCCGGTCTGGATGCCGCCGCCGCCGTGCGGGCGTTTTCGCCGTATTTCACCTCGAAAGGCGACAAGGGCAGCGGGCTGGGCCTTGGCATCGTGCAGGGGATCATCCTGGCGGCGCAGGGCGCCCTGGGATTGTCGCGCGGGCCGCAGGGCGGGGCGCGGTTCGTGCTGCGCTGGCCCCTGACCGGACCGGACGCGGCCGAGGCGGCAGGGACCAGCCCTGCACCGCCTGCAAGCACCCCGACCGCCTCCGACGCGTCGGGCCCTGATCTGCCCCAGCTTGCCGGGGCCCAGCTTGACAGACCCCAGCTTGACAGACCCCAGCTTGACGGACCCTTGCTAGCCGGGCCGCATCTTACCGGGCCCCTGCTTGCCGGTCCCGCTCGGTCGCTGCCGGGTCGCGCCGCCGCCGCCGCCCGGACCGCGCGGCTCGACGGCAGGGTTCTGTTGCTGGTGGATGATGCCGAAGATGTGCTGGCGGTCTGGACCTCCATCCTCGAAAAGGCCGGGGCCGAGGTGGCACCGTCGTCCGAACCCGCCGACATCCTCGAAGTGCTGTCCGACGACCCCACCGCCTTCGATCTGCTGGTGACCGACTTCGACATGCCGGGCATGACCGGGGCGGACCTTGCCCGCGCCGCGCATCTGCTGCGCCCCGATCTGCCCGTGGTGCTGGTCACGGCGCTGCCCGACTGGCGCGGACGCGACCGCGCGGGCGCTGCCGATCCAAAATTCGCGGCGGTTCTGACAAAGCCGGTGACGGCGCAAGCCCTTGTGGCGGGCGCTCTGGGCGCGCTAGGGTCACGGGAACCAAAGCCGGGAGCCTGACCCATGCGCATCCTGATTGCCGACGACCATGACCTGTTGCGCGACACGCTGGTGCTGTTCCTGCAGGGTCAACCGGGTTTGGAGCCGGTGGCGGTGAACGATCTGCCACAGGCGCTGGCCGCGATGGCCGAGCAGGGTCCCTTCGATCTGGTGCTGCTGGACTATGGCATGCCCGGCATGAACGGGCTCGACGGGTTGCGCGCCGCGCTGGCCGTGCCCGGCACGGCCCGCGTCGCCCTGATGTCCGGCACCGCCTCGCGCGAGATTGCCGAAGAGGCGCTGGCTCTGGGGGCGGCCGGGTTCCTGCCCAAGACCCTGGCCGCCAAGACCCTGGCCAACGCGGTGCGGTTCATGGCGATGGGCGAGCAATATGCTCCGGTCGATTTCATGACCGCCATCGCCGCCGTGGAAACCCCGGCGCAGCATCCGATGGCGGCCGGGCTGTCGCCCCGCGAGCTGGAGGTTCTCGAAGGGCTGTGCAGCGGCAAATCCAACAAGGAAATCGCCCGCGACCTTGGGCTGATGGAACCCACCGTCAAGCCGCACATCAAGACGCTTTACCGCAAGATCGGCGTGGCCAACCGCACGCAGGCCGCCATGCTCGCCAAGGACGCAAAGCTGTTCTGACGCGGCCTGCCGGTCATCGGGGGCCGGGTCGCCGCAGCAGGGCCGGAACACTGAGCCCCAGCAGGATCAGCGCAAGCGGCAGGGAAAAGAAGAACCCGACCTGACCATAGCCGACCGCGCCGGTGATCCCCCCGATCAGAAAGGCCAGGACAAGCTGCGCGAGGACCCGCAGTTTGGACCCGTCGACCTGCAGGCCGGACCGGGGCCGAAGGCTCGACACCGCCACACGGCCGACTTCGATTCCGATATCCGTGATCATGCCGGTGGCATGGGTGGTGCGGATGCGGGCCCCCGAGATCTTGGTGATCGTCGCGTTCTGCATCCCCATGATGAAGCAAAGGCACGCCAGCGAGAACAGCCGGCCGATCTCGCTGCTGAAAATCCCGCCCCAGGAAAAGCACAGCATGAAGCCGCCCTGGATGGCCAGCGGCCAGGCATACTGCTGCCGGCTCGCGCCTTCCCGCGCCCAGATGATGAGGATGGTGCTGAACCCCGCCCCCGCGATGAAGGCCGAGATGGCAAGACCGCTGACGAAGGCGACCCACAGGTTCAGGATCGCGATGTTGTCCGCCAGTTCCGACAGATACCCCGTCATGTGCGAGGTGTATTGGCCGAGGGCAAAGAACCCCCCGGCGTTGGCGGCCCCGGCGATGGCCGCCAGGATCGTCGCCAGAACCAGGTCGTTGCCGGGTGCCCGGCGATGCCCCACCAGCACACGCGCGGAAAACAGGGGGCGAAACAGGCGTCGTCTGGTTTTCATCGGTCGATCCGGTCACTCGGTCTCGGCATCCTCCGTTCCGCAACGGGCGGACGGCCCCTCCGGCGGTCCGCCCTGCGCGCGCGGGCGGGTGCCACCCCTCCCGATCCTTACCGTGCCGCCGGGCCCGATCCAACCCACCCGTTCACCCGGGTTCGCCGCGCGGCCCGGTCCGTCAGCCCCCCCTGCCGGGCCGACGGCCCGCCCGCAGCGATCCCGTTTCCCGCCCCGCCGCGCTCACCCCCGCGCACGGCGGTGCCCACAGGCCTCAGCCATCCCGGCCCACCCCCGTCACCCGCATTTCGAGTGCCCGCATGACCCGCAGGTCATGCAGCCTTCGACCATCCGCATCGCATAGGCCCCGCAGGCGGGGCAGGCCGCGCCGCGCGGCAGATCGCCAACCACCATCGCCTCGGCCTTGGGGTCGGATTTCAGGCCCAGCCCCTCGCCCTCGATGAATCCGATCGCGATCAGATGCCGCTCGATCACCCCGCCGATGGCCGCTAGGATCGACGGGACATACCGCCCTTCCAGCCAGACACCGCCGCGCGGGTCGAACACCGCCTTCAGCTCCTCGACCACGAAACTGACATCCCCGCCGCGCCGGAACACCGCCGAGATCATCCGGGTCAGCGCGACCGTCCAGGCGAAATGCTCCATGTTCTTCGAATTTATGAACACCTCGAAGGGGCGCCGATGCCCCGCGATGATGATGTCGTTGAGCGTGATGTAAAGGGCATGTTCGGACAGCGGCCATTTGACCTTGTAGGTCTGTCCCTCCAGCGCCGCCGGGCGGTCCAGCGGTTCCGACAGATACACCACCTCCGCCCCCTCTCCCATCCGCGCCGTAGCGGGCGCTTCGGACGGGGTTGAGGCTTTTTCGCTGACCGTCAGCACCGACCCGGTCACCGCATTGGGCCGATAGGTGGTGCAGCCCTTGCACCCCTGATCCCAGGCCGCCATGTAAACCTGCTGGAAGTCATCAAAACTGATGTCTTCCGGGCAGTTGATCGTCTTCGAGATCGAGCTGTCCACCCACCGCTGCGCCGCCGCCTGCATCCTGACATGGTCCAGCGGCGGCAGGGTCTGCGCATTCACGAAATACTCCGGCAAGGGCGCATCCGCATGCAGCTCTCGCCACAACCGCACCGCGTAGTCAACCACCTCTTCCTCGGTGCGCGAGCCATCCTTCTGCAACACCTTTCGGGTATAGGCATAGGCGAACACCGGCTCGATCCCGCTGCTGACATTCCCGGCATACAGCGAGATCGTCCCGGTCGGCGCGATCGAGGTCAGCAGCGCATTGCGGATCCCATGCGCCGCCACGGCCTGCCGCACATCCGCATCCATCCGGCGCATTGTTCCCGAGGCGAGGAATTTTTCGGCATCGAACAGCGGAAAGCTGCCCTTCTCCCGCGCCAGATCGACCGAGGCGAGGTAGGCCGACCGCGCAATCGCCCGCATCCACGCCTCGCAGGCCGCCACCGCCGCGTCCGAGCCATAGCGCAACCCGACCATCAGCAGCGCATCGGCGAGTCCGGTGACCCCCAGCCCGATCCGCCGCTTCGCCCTCGCCTCCGCCGCCTGCTCGGGCAGCGGAAACCGGCTGGCGTCCACGACATTGTCCATCATCCGCACCGCCACCCGCACCAGCGCGTCCAGCTCCGCCATGTCGACCGCCGCTTGGCGGGTGAAGGCCCCGGTCACCAGCGTCGCCAGATTGATCGACCCCAACAAGCACGCCCCGTAGGGAGGCAAGGGCTGCTCGCCACAGGGATTGGTGGCTGAAATCGTCTCGGCATACCACAGGTTGTTGGTCGCGTTGATCCGGTCGATGAAGATCACGCCCGGTTCCGCGAAATCATAGGTGTTGCGCATGATCCGCGCCCACAGGTCGCGCGCCTGCACCGTATGGTAAACCCGGCCCCCGAACTGCAACTCCCACGGCCCGTCCGCCTTGACCGCCGCCATGAACGCATCGGTCACCAGAACGCTCAGGTTGAACATCCGCAGCCGCGCCGGGTCCTTCTTGGCCTCGATGAACGCCTCGATGTCGGGGTGATCACAGCGCATCGTGGCCATCATCGCGCCCCGGCGGCTCCCGGCGCTCATGATCGTGCGGCACATCGCATCCCAGACATCCATGAACGACAAGGGCCCCGAGGCATCCGCCGCCACCCCCGTCACCGCCGCCCCCTTGGGCCGGATGGTCGAGAAGTCATAGCCGATCCCGCCGCCCTGCTGCATGGTCAGCGCGGCCTCCTTCAGCGCCTGGAAGATGCCTTCCATGTTGTCGGGAATCGTGCCCATCACAAAACAGTTGAACAGCGTCACCGCCCGTCCGGTCCCTGCGCCCGCCGTAATCCGCCCGGCAGGCAGAAACCGGAACCCCTCCAGCGCGGCATAGAACCGCGCCTCCCAGACCGCAGGCTCGGCCTCCACCTCCGCCAGCGCCCGCGCGATCCGCCGCCAGGTGTCCTCGACCGACCCGTCAATCGCCGCCCCGTCCGCCGCCTTCAGCCGATACTTCATGTCCCAGATCTGTTCGGCAATGGCGGCATCAAAGCGGGACATCGGGGACCTTTCCTAAGACTGCGGGCAGGATCGCAAGATACGCCGAACCCCATCCCTTGTGAAGCCCGCCCGGTCTGCTACTTTCCCCAGTCTCGGCTTGACCCGGAGCAACCCATGTCCCTGAACATCCTCAAACTCTGCGTCGGCGCCGACTCGGTCGAAGACCTGACCCGCTGGCACGCCGCCCACCGCGACCTGTGGCCCGCCGGCACCACCGCCCATGTCACCCGCATGTGGCCCAAACGCGAGGCGGAAATTCTCGACGGCGGCTCGCTCTACTGGGTGATCAAGGGCGTGATCCTCGCCCGCCAGCGCCTGCTGCGCCTCGAAGCCCGCGACGGGGCCGACGGCATCCGGCGTTGCGCCTTCATCCTTGACGCCGAAGTGATCCGCACCGAAGCGGCAGCGCGCCGCCCGTTCCAGGGCTGGCGCTATCTCGACCCCGCCGACAGCCCGCGCGACCTGACCACCCGCGGCAGCGACGACAGCCTGCCGCCCTCCCTCGCCCGGGCCCTTGCCGACATCGGCCTGCGCTAAGCGCCGCTTCCCTTCACCTGTTTCCAAATATCCACGGGGTCCGGGGGGCGTGCCCCCCGGGTGCCAGCCAGACACGCTACCGCAGCAACCGATACCCGACCTTCGCCACCAGCACCGCGATCAAGATCCGCGCGACGTGATGCAGCGTCACGAACACCACCGAATATTGCAGGCTCAGCGCAATCAGGCTCATCTCGGCGACCCCCCCCGGCGCAAAGGCCAGAAATGCCGCCGCCACCGGGGCCACCCCGAACCCCTGAACGAGCCCCGCAAATCCGAAGGCTACCGCCAGCACCGCCGCGCCATACAGCACCGACAACCCCAACGCCCGGCGCAGCAGCGCGGGCCCGACCCCGGCGAACCGCGCACCCAATCCGCCGCCGACCACCACTTGCGTCACCGCCACCAGCCAGCCCGGCGGCACCCCCTGCACCCAGCCCATGCCATGCGCGATCCCCGACGCGATCAGCGGCCCGGTCAGGAAAAACGCCGGCAGATGCAGCACCCGCCCCACGGCCCAGCCCACCCCCCCCGCCGCCAGCAACACCGCCGCGTCCCACAACCCCAGCGGCACCTCGGCGCCCGCCAGCTTCACCCCGCTCGCCGATCCCACCTGATGCCCGGTCAGCACGGTAAAGATCACCGGCACGCACAGGATGATCCCGATCAGCCGCAGGAAATGCAGGCTGGTGGTCATCGCCACATCGGCCCCCGCCGCCTCGCCCAACTCGATGCTCTCGATCAACCCGCCCGGCACGGCGGCGAAAAACGCGGTCGCCCGGTCCAGCCCGCCGATCCGGTAGACCATGAACCCCACCGCATGCGCCACCGGCACATAAACCAGCAGGGCGGCCAGGCTGACCCACCACGTCAAGGCCTGCCCCGCCACCTCGGGGGTGAACGCCCCGCCGATCACCACCCCGATCACCGGCACGAAGCCCATCCGAAGCGCCTGCGGCAGGAACACCCCGCTCCCCGCCACGCGCAGCCCCGATGCCGCGACCAGCCCGACCAGCACGATCGACCCCAGCATATACCCCAGCGGCAGGTGCAGTGCGGTGGCCACCACTCCGCCAAGCCCCGCCAATGCCAGCGTCGCCGCCAGCGCCACAACATCCGCCCGTGTCAGTACCATCCGCGACTCGCCCCGTCGTGCCGCGTCACCATGACCGACCCGACCGTGCTTGCAACCCGTGAAATGCCGACCTTACCAGTGTGGCGGGCGCTGATCGGCCGGCGGCGCGGCACCCTCGCCCTCGGCCTCGCGCTCGGCCTCGCGCGCCATCAGCAGCGCCACCCGCCGGGTCAGCCCGTCGATCTCGCGCCCCTGCGCCGCCACCATGTCCGACAGGTCGTCAACCGCCCGCATCAGATGCGCGATCCGCTCTTCCAGCGCCTCTTGCCCGCTCATCCCGGCCCCCCTCGCCTGCTTGCCGTGCTCCGTCCCCTCCGATACATCGTCGCAGACCAGATGCGAAGGGCCGAAGCCATGGCAACCGACAAACCCCGCCGCCCGCGCGCCGAAACCCCGAAAGGGTTCCGCGACTATTTCGGCACCGAGGTGACCACCCGGCGCGACATGCTGGCCGCGATCGCCGAGGTCTATCATCGCTACGGCTTTGATCCGCTAGAAACCAGCGCCGTGGAAACCGTCGAATCGCTTGGCAAATTCCTGCCCGACGTCGACCGCCCCAACGAAGGCGTCTTCGCCTGGCAAGACGAGGACGAAGGCTGGCTCGCCCTGCGCTACGACCTCACCGCCCCCCTCGCCCGCGTCGCCGCCCAGTACCGCAACGACCTCCCCACCCCCTACCGCCGCTACGCCTTCGGCCCCGTCTGGCGCAACGAGAAACCCGGCCCGGGCCGCTTCCGCCAGTTCTACCAATGCGATGCAGACACGGTAGGTTCGGCCTCGATGGCCGCCGAAGCCGAAATCTGCGCCATGCTTTCGGACGCTTTGGAGGCCGTCGGCATCGAGCCCGGCGACTACCTGATCAAGATCAACAACCGCAAGGTCCTGAACGGCGTGATGGAAGTCGCTGGAGTCCTCGACCCCCTTGATCCCGAACGCTTTTCCCTCGAACGCGGCATCGTCCTGCGCGCCATCGACAAGCTGGATCGCCTCGGCTTCGACGGCGTCCGCGCCCTGCTCGGCCCGGGACGCAAGGACGAGTCCGGCGACTTCACCAAGGGTGCAGGACTGAGCGATGAGCAGGTCGCGATCTTAATGGGTTTTGTGAATGCAAAGTCTGAAATCGACAATCGCTTGATTGTGAGTCAGCGCGCAGGCCAAGATATCGCGCAAGGAATTGGTCGATTCATTGGCGATGTAAGAGATGCGAATGATCCCGTTGCTCGCTCCAATCTGAACTTTTCCTTGGAAGCGCTGACTGCCCACTCACGCGTGACCGTCAAATACCTGAATGATATAGTCCAAGACTCTTCGATAGGCTCGGAAGGCGTGGCCGAACTTGAACAAATCGCCGCCCTCCTCGCCGCCCAAGGCTACGGCCCCGACCGCATCGTGATCGACCCCGGAGTCGTCCGCGGCCTTGGTTACTACACCGGCCCGGTCTATGAGGCCGAACTCACCTTCGAAATCCTCGACGACAAGGGCCGCAAGCGCCAGTTCGGCTCGGTCGCGGGCGGCGGCCGCTATGACGACCTCGTGAAGCGCTTCACCGGCCAGTCCGTCCCCGCCACCGGCGTCTCCATCGGCGTCGACCGCCTGCTCGCCGCCCTGCAGGCCAAGGGCCGCCTCACAACCCAATCCCAAGGCCCCGTCGTCGTCACCGTGATGGACCGCGACCGGATGGCCGATTACATGAGCATGGTTGCTGACCTGCGCACCGCCGGCATCCGCGCCGAATGCTACCTCGGCAACCCAAAAAACTTCGGCAACCAGTTGAAATACGCCGACAAACGCCAAAGCCCCATCGCTGTCATCCAGGGCACGCAAGAGGCCGCAAACGGCACCGTCATCCTCAAGGACCTGATCCTCGGCGCGCAAATCGCCGAAGGCGCCACGCTCGAGGAATGGAAGAACCGCCCCGCCCAGATCGAGGTTCCCCGCACCGACCTCGTGGCCGAAGTCCAGAAAATGCTGGCGCGATGACCCCCCGCGCCGAAGGCCAGCGCCTCTTCGCCGCCTTCCAGGCCGCAGGGGCGGTTCCGGTCGACACCGACATCCTGCAACCCGCCGAACTCCTTCTGGACCTTTACGGCGAAGACATCCGTGCCCGCGCCTATGTCACCCAGGATCCCGTCCGGGGCGAGATGATGCTGCGCCCTGATTTCACCGTGCCGGTCGTGCAGGCCCATATGCGGCACGGCGCAGACCCCGCGCGCTATTGCTATCTGGGCGAGGTGTTCCGCAAGCAGGACCGGCCCGATGCGCGTCCTTCCGAATACCTGCAGGTCGGCTATGAAATCTTCGATCGCACCGCCCCCGAACAGGCGGATGCCGAGGTGTTCGCGCTGTTTCAGCGCCTGCTCGCGCCTTTGAACCTGCGCCCCGCCACCGGCGACATCGGCATCCTGATGGCCGCCGTCCGGGGCCTGTCCACCACAGACGCGCGCAAGGCCGCCCTCCTGCGCCACATCTGGCGGCCGCAACGGTTCCGCGCCCTGCTCGACCGGTTTTCCGGCCGCGCACCGGGCCGACCCGCCGCCCCGCCGCAACCGTCGTCCGCTCCCATGATCGGCCTGCGCACAGCCGAGGAAATCGCCAACCGGATCAAGGCACTGGCCGAAGATGCGGCCACCCCCCCGATCAAGGCCCCCGAGGCGGCGCTGCTCTATGACCTGATGACCCTGCAGGCCCCCGCCGAGGCCGCGCTGACCCATCTGCGCGGCATCCAACCGCTGCTACCCGCCATCGCCCCGGCGGTCGACCGGTTCGCGGCGCGGCTCGCCGCCCTCGCAAGCCACGGAACAGACACGCAAACCCTTGCTTTCGAGGCGAGCCACGGCCGCACCAGCCTGGAATACTACGACGGCTTCGTGTTCAGCTTTCATGGCCCCGACCATCTGCCCCCGGTGGCCAGCGGCGGGCGCTATGACGCGTTGACCGCCGTGCTGGGGGCGGGCGCGTCGATTCCCGCCGTGGGCGGGGTGATCCGGCCAGCCCTGGTCGCGCAACTGGAAAAGGCCGCCGCATGTTGAAGATCGGAGTGCCCTCGAAGGGCCGTCTGATGGAGCAGACGTTCGACTGGTTCCGCGCGCGCGGCATCGCGATGCGCCAAAGCGGGGCGGAACGTGAGTATTCCGGCGCGGTCGACGGGATCGACGGTGTCGAGCTGGTGTTGCTGTCGGCGGGCGAGATTCCGCGCGATCTGGCGGCGGGGCGCATCCATCTGGGCGTCACCGGGTCCGATCTGGTGCGCGACAAACTGGCCGACTGGCCCGCGCAGGTGGCGGAACTGGCCGGTCTGGGCTTTGGCCACGCCGATCTGATCCTTGCCGTGCCGATGGCCTGGATCGATGTCGACAGCCTCGACGATCTGGACGCCGCCGCTGCCGCCTTTCGCGCAACCCACGGATTTCGTTTGCGGATCGCCACCAAATATCACCGCCTGGTGCGCGAGTATCTGACCCAGCACGGGGTCGCCGACTATCAGTTGATCGACAGCCAGGGGGCCACCGAAGGCACGGTGAAAAACCTGACCGCCGAGGCGATTGCCGACATCACCAGCACAGGCGAAACCCTGCGCGCCAACCATCTGAAAGTGCTGTCGGGCGTGATCCACGCCAGCCAAGCCACCCTGTTCGCCGCCCGGCATGCCGACTGGTCAACCGCCCGCGCAACGCTGACCGAACTGGCCAACACCCTGCAAATCAAGGCAGATTTCTAAACCTCTTCCACCATCACCACCCCCGCCATCGCCTTGATCGCGCCCTTGATCTGCGGCGTCACCGGATAGGTCTGCGGCAGCAGCAGGTCCACCTCGCCCCCATCCGGGCCGGGCACGCACAGCGTGATCTGCGCCCGGTTGCGGCCCTCCAGCTTGGCAAACAGCGCCGCGACCGACCCCGCCGCCTCTGCCCGGTTCAGATGGATGCGCAGCGCCTGCGCGCCCGCCTTTTCGATTTCCCGGTCGATCGGTTCCACCGCGTTGGCGAGCAGTTTCAGACTGTCGCCCTCCAGCTCGGCCTTGACGCTGACCAGCACGTTCATCCCCGGTTCCAGAAACGGCCGCGCCGCATCGAGCACGTCGGAAAACAGCGTGACCTCGTATAGCCCGGTCGGATCGGACAGCGACACGAAGGCGAACCGGTTGCCCTTGGCCGATTTGCGCTCCTGCCGCACCCCGACCGACCCGGCCAGTTTCGCAATCAGCGGCCCGCGTTCGGCCAGCGCCGTCACTTCGGCCAGCGTTTTCACATCGCGCCGTTTCAGCGGACCCATGTAGTCGTCCAAGGGATGCCCCGACAGGTAGAACCCGATCGCCTGATGCTCCTGCCCCAGCCGTTCCACCGGCTGCCAGTCGTCGCGCCCGGCGATCCGGGGCTCGGGAATATCCGCCCCCGCCTCGCCGAACAGCGACACCTGACTGCTTGCTTTCGCGTCATGGATCGCCGCCGAATAGGCCACCAGCCCGTCCAGCGCATCAAACACCCGCGCGCGGTTGGCGTCCAGAACGTCAAACGCCCCCGCCCGCGCCAGCATCTCCAACGGGCGCTTGCCCACCCGCTTCAGATCGACCCGCCGGGCAAAATCATAAAGCGTGGCAAAGGGCCGGCTGCCGCGCGCCTCGACAATCCCGCGCATCGCCTCGACGCCCACGTTCTTCAGCGCGCCCAAGGCATAAACCACCGCCCCGTCCCGCACCGAAAACGTCGCCTGAGACGCATTGATGCAGGGCGCGACCGTCCTGATCCCCAGCTTGTCGACCTCGCGCTTGTAGACGGCCAGCTTGTCGGTCAGGTGGATATCGCAGTTCATCACCCCGGCCATGAATTCGACCGGGTAGTTGGCCTTCAGATACGCCGTCTGATAGCTGACCACGGCATAAGCCGCCGCATGGGATTTGTTGAAGCCATAGTTGGCGAATTTCTCCAGCAGGTCAAAAACCTCGCCAGCCTTGACCGCCCCGATGCCATGCGTGGCCGCCGCCCCCGCGATGAACTTGGGCCGCTCTTTGGCCATCTCCTCGGCGATCTTCTTGCCCATCGCGCGGCGCAACAGGTCCGCGCCCCCCAGCGAATACCCCGCCATGACCTGCGCGATCTCCATCACCTGTTCCTGATAGACGATGATGCCTTGGGTTTCCTTCAGGATGTGGTCGATGGTCGGGTGGATCGATTCCAGATCGCGCAACCCGTTCTTCACCTCGCAATAGGTGGGGATGTTCTCCATCGGTCCGGGGCGATAGAGGGCGACCAGCGCCACGATATCCTCGATGCAGGTCGGCTTCATCCGGCGCAGCGCGTCCATCATGCCACTGCTTTCCACCTGAAACACCGCGACCGTCTTGGCGGCGGCGTAAAGCTCATAGGTCGGCTTGTCGTCCAAGGGGATCAGGCTGATGTCGAATATCACCCCCCGCCGCCCCAGCAAATCCATCGCGTTCTGGATCACGGTCAGCGTCTTCAGCCCCAGAAAGTCGAATTTGACCAGCCCCGCCGCCTCGACCCATTTCATGTTGAACTGGGTGGCCGGCATGTCCGACCGCGGGTCCTGATAGAGCGGCACCAATTCGTCCAGCGGGCGGTCGCCGATCACAACCCCCGCCGCGTGGGTGGAGGCATTGCGCAGCAACCCCTCGATCTGCATGCCATACTCCAGAAGCCGCTTCACGACCTCTTCCTTTGCCGCCTCGCGCAGCCGCGGCTCATCCGCCAGCGCCTTGGTGATCGACACCGGCTTCACCCCCTCGACCGGGATCATCTTCGACAGCCGGTCGACCTGCCCGTAAGGCATCTGCAGCACCCGCCCGACATCGCGCACCGCCGCCTTGGACAGCAACGCGCCAAAGGTGATGATCTGCCCCACCCGGTCCCGGCCGTACCGGTCCTGCACATAGCGGATCACTTCCTCCCGCCGGTCCATGCAGAAGTCGATGTCAAAGTCCGGCATGCTGACCCGCTCCGGGTTCAGAAACCGCTCGAACAGCAGGCCATATCGCAACGGGTCCAGATCGGTGATGGTCAGCGCGTAGGCCACAAGGCTGCCTGCACCCGACCCCCGGCCCGGCCCCACCGGAATCCCCTGCTTCTTGGCCCATTGAATGAAATCGGCCACGATCAGGAAATAGCCCGGAAACCCCATCTGCTCGATGATCGTCAACTCGAAATCCAGCCGCGCCTGATAGTCGGGCACGCTGACCGCATGCGGGATGATCCCCAGCCGCGCCTCCAGCCCCGCCTGCGCCTGACGGCGCAATTCGTTCACCTCGTCATCGGCAAACTTCGGCAGGATCGGCTTCCTTTTGAACGCGGCAAAAGCACAGCGCCGCGCAATCTCCACCGTGTTCTCCAAGGCTTCCGGCAGATCGGCGAACAGCGCACACATCTCTGCTTCGGACTTGAAGTAATGCTGCGGCGTCAGGCGGCGGCGCGGGGCCTGCTGGTCCACATAAGCCCCGTCGGCAATGCAGAGCAGCGCCTCATGCGCCTCGTACATGCTGGATTTCGGGAAGTAGACGTCATTGGTGGCGACCAGCGGCAGCCCCATCGCATAGGCCGCCTCCACCAGAAACCGCTCGGATGCCGCCTCCGCCTCTGGCAACCGCCCCCCCTCGCCCGGATGGCGCTGCAATTCGACATAAAGCCGGTCGCCGTAAATCCCCGCCAGCCGGTCGAGCAAGCCTTGCGCGCGCGCCGCCTGCCCCGCCGCCAGAAACCGCCCCAACGGCCCCTCCGGCCCCCCGGTCAGACAGATCAGCCCCGCCGAATACCGCGCCAACTCCGCCACCGTCACCTGCGGCACCTGCCCGCCCTTCCCGATGTAAAGACACGAGTTCAGCTTCATCAGGTTCATGTATCCCGCTTCGTTCTGCGCCAGCAGAACAACCGGCGCAGGGGCCCGCATCTTCTCGCCCGGTCCCGCCGGATCATGCGCCAGACTGACCTGACAGCCGACGATCGGCTGCACTCCGGCACCAAGCGCCGTCACCGAAAACTCCAGCGCCGCGAACAGGTTGTCGGTGTCGGTCACTGCCACCGCAGGCATCTGCGCCGCCACGCACAGCTTGACCAGATCCTTGACCGGCACCGCGCCTTCCAGCAGCGAATGTTCGGTATGGACGCGCAGGTGAATGAATCGGGGAAGGTTGGACATCGCCCCAGCCTAACGAACCATCAGCCCCGGCGAAACCCCGCCCCTTTCTGCGGCATTTCCGGAAACTGCTTCAATTTTGGGCGCAGAGTTTCTTCTTGCCTTGTGGCCGGGCAGTCCGCTTGATGTAACGGTTGCGAAACACCGGCGCAGGCCCGCTTTCCGCCACATCGGGCAGGCTTGCGCTTTCACACCGAAAAGACCGTGGCAGGCAGCACAGATGTCCGACATAGCGTTTCATCTGAACGGAACGCCGGTGCGCGTCACGGGCGAACCCGCCACCCGCACCCTGCTCGACTGGCTGCGTGACGGCCGGGGGCTGACCGGCACCAAGGAAGGCTGCAACGAAGGCGATTGCGGGGCCTGCACCGTGATGGTGACCGACGCTGCGGGGTCGCGCGCGCTGAACGCCTGCATCCTCTTCCTGCCGCAGCTTCACGGCAAGGCGGTGCGCACCGTCGAAGGCATCGCAGCCCCCGACGGCACGCTCCATCCGGTGCAACAGGCGATGATCGACCACCACGGGTCGCAATGCGGCTTCTGCACCCCCGGCTTCATCGTCTCGATGGCCTGCGCCCACCTGAACGGCGCGACCGACCACGACGACCAGCTTGCCGGCAACCTCTGCCGCTGCACCGGTTACGCCCCGATCATCCGCGCCGCACAAGCCGCCGGGCAGGCCCCGGTCCCCGACTGGATGAACACCGACCGCATCATCCGTTCGGAAATATCCTCGGGGGGGGGCCTCGCAGAGGCCGGGGGGGCAGACAGCCCCCCCTCGCCCTTTCAGCCCGAAACCACCGATGACCTTGCAACCTGGTATCTGCAGAACCCCACCGCCACCCTGATCGCCGGGGCGACCGATGTCGGCCTCTGGGTCACCAAACAGCACCGCGACCTCGGCCCGGTGGCCTTCCTGAACGCCATCCCGGACCTCGCCCGGATCGAGGATCACGGGCCGACCCTGCGGATCGGCGCGGGCGTCACGATCACCAGCCTTCTGGCCGCGCTGCAGCCCCGCCACCCGTCCTTTGCCGAACTGCTGCGCCGCTACGGCTCGGTGCAGGTGCGCAACGCCGCCACGATCGGCGGCAACATCGCCAACGGCTCGCCGATCGGCGATGGCCCGCCCGCGCTGATCGCCCTCGGGGCCACACTGCACCTGCGCCGGGGCAGCGAACGCCGCGAGATGCCGCTGGAGGACTATTTCCTCGCCTACCGCCGGCAGGACCGCCGCGAGGCCGAATTCGTCGAGGCGGTGACCATCCCCACGACCGCCCCCGGCCTGCGCTGCTACAAGGTCGCCAAACGCTTCGATCAGGACATCTCGGCGGTCTGCGGCTGTTTCAACCTGACCGTGACCGAGGGCAAAGTCACCGCCGCCCGCATCGCCTTCGGCGGCATGGCGGGCACTCCCAAACGCGCGACACAAGTCGAAACCGCGCTGATCGGCCAATCCTGGACCGAAACCACCCTGACGGCGGCCCGCGCCGCCTTCGCGCAGGATTTCCAACCCCTGACCGACCTGCGCGCCTCCGCCACCTATCGCCTGATGGTGGCGGAAAACCTGCTGACGCGGTATTTCCGCGACCTGAACGGCGTGGCAACCGATGTGCTGGGGGTGGCGTCATGAGCATCGGCACCCCCGCTCCGCACGACTCCGCCCCGCTGCATGTCACGGGGCAGGCCCGCTATACCGACGACATCCCGCTGCCCGGTGCGGCGCTGCATCTGGCGTTCGGTCTGTCGACCTGCGCGCATGGCGACATCACCGGGCTGGACCTCGCGGCGGTGCGCGCGGCCCCCGGCGTCGTGGCGGTGTGGTCGGCGGCGGATTTCCCCGACATGCCAGACTGCAGCCCTTCGGCCCATGACGAGCCGCTGCTGGCCACCGGCACTGTCCATTACGCGGGCCAGCCGGTGTTTCTGGTGGTGGCCGACAGCCACCTCGCCGCCCGCCGCGCCGCCCGCCTTGGCGGCATCACCTACGCCGAAAAACCGGCCCTGCTGAGCGTCGATCAGGCCCTGGCGGCCAACAGCCGCTTTGAAACCGGCCCGGTGGTCTGGTCGAAAGGCGATGCGACAGCCGCCATCGCCGCCGCGCGCCATCTGATCGAGGGGCGGATGGAGGTCGGCGGGCAGGAGCATTTCTATCTGGAGGGCCAGGTCGCGGCAGCCGTCCCGCAAGAGGGCGGCGACATGCTGGTCTATGCGTCGACCCAGCACCCCACCGAGGTGCAGCACAAGGTCGCGCATGCCCTGCATGTCCCCATGCACGCGGTCCGGGTCGAGGTGCGCCGGATGGGCGGCGGTTTTGGCGGCAAGGAGAGCCAGGGAAACGCGCTGGCCATCGCCTGTGCGCTGGCCGCCCGCGCGACGGGGCGCCCCTGCAAGATGCGCTATGACCGCGACGACGACATGCGGATCACCGGCAAACGGCATGACCTGACGATCCTCTACCGCGCCGGGATCGACGACGACGGCCGGATTCGGGGGCTGGACATCACGCATCTGATGCGTTGCGGCTGGTCACAGGACCTGTCGCTGCCCGTCGCCGACCGGGCGATGCTGCACAGCGACAACTGCTATGTCCTGCCCGCCGTGCGGATCGAAAGCCACCGGTTGCGCACCAACACCCAAAGCGCCACAGCGTTTCGCGGCTTCGGCGGCCCGCAGGGGATGCTGGGGATCGAGCGGGTGATCGACCATGCCGCGCATGCCGTGGGGCGTGACCCGCTGGCGGTGCGGCGTCTGAACTTTTACGATGCGATGGTTGAACCGCCGGGGGGCCGTCTGCCCCCCGGACCCCCCGAGGATATTTCTGAACAGATGATGGGGGCAGCCCAGCCGCGGGCCGGGCAGACCACGCCCTATCACATGCCGGTCGAGGATTTCATCGGGCACGCGCTGGTGGCCGAGTTGGAGCGGACCTCCGACTACCAGGCCCGGCGGGCGGCGATTTCGGCGTGGAACGCCACCTCGCCCATCCTGAAGCGCGGCCTCGCACTGACCCCGGTGAAGTTCGGGATTTCGTTCACCCTGACCTGGCTCAATCAGGCCGGCGCGCTGGTGCATGTCTATCAGGATGGCTCGATCCATCTGAACCATGGCGGCACCGAAATGGGGCAGGGGCTGTTCCGCAAGGTGGCGCAGGTGGCGGCGGACGTGTTCGGGGTGGATGCAGGCGCGGTGAAGATCACCGCGACGGACACCGGCAAGGTGCCCAACACATCCGCCACGGCGGCGAGTTCCGGGGCCGACCTGAACGGCATGGCGACGAAGGCAGCCTGCGAGACGATCCGGGGCCGGATGGCCGAAACGATTGCGGCGCGGCATCAGGCCGATCCGGCCGGGGTGGTGTTTGCCGAAGGCCGGGTCCGTGTGGGCGGGGCCGACATGAGTTTTGCCGAAGCGGTGGCGCTGGTCTATCAGGCGCGGGTGTCGCTGTCGTCGACCGGGTTCTACGCCACGCCGAAGATCGTGTGGAACCGGGTGAAGGGCGAGGGCCGGCCGTTCTTCTACTTCGCCTACGGGGCGGCGGTGACGGAAGTGGTGATCGACACCCTGACCGGGGAAAACCGCATCCTGCGCGCCGACCTGCTGCACGACACCGGCACCAGCCTGAACCCCGCGATCGACATCGGCCAGATCGAAGGGGCTTACGTGCAGGGCGCGGGCTGGCTGACGACCGAGGAACTGGTGTGGGATGCCAAGGGCGACCTTTCCACCCATGCCCCCAGCACCTACAAGATCCCCGCCTGTTCCGACCGCCCGCGCATCTTCAACGTGGCGCTGTGGGGCCGGGCGAACCGCGAAGAGACGGTCGGCAAATCCAAGGCGGTGGGGGAGCCGCCGTTCATGCTGGGAATCTCCGCGCTGTTCGCCCTGTCCGACGCTGTAGCGGCCTGTGGCGACGGCTCGGTCTATCCGGCGCTGGACGCCCCCGCCACGCCGGAACGGGTGCTGATGGCGGTGCAAAGGCAGCGCGATGTTTGACCTGGCCGCCCTTCGGTCCGCCGTGGCGATCCACGACCGGGTGGCGCGGGTCGTCGTGGCGGCGACCGCAGGGTCCGCCCCGCGCGAGGTGGGGGCGGCGATGCTGGTCTGGGCCTGCGGGCAATCCGGCACCATCGGCGGCGGGGCGCTGGAATGGCAGGCGGCGGCGCGGGCACGGGCGGCCATGACCATGGGCGACCGGCTGGACCGGGTCCCGCTGTGGCCCGACCTCGGGCAGTGCTGCGGCGGCGCGGTCACGCTGCTGACCGAAGTCTGGGATGCCGCGCGGCTGGCAACGGTTACCGGCGAGGCCTATGCCCGGCCGCTGCCAGGCACAACCGGCGACATGCCGATGCAGCTTGCAGGCCGGTTGCGGCTGGCGCGGAACGGATCGCGCGGGCTGGTCACCGAACAGATCGCGGGGTGGCTGGTGGAACCCCTGTCGATCCCGGAGCGCGCCCTGTGGATTTGGGGCGCAGGCCATGTCGGGCGGGCGCTGGTGGCGGTGCTGGCGCCGCTGCCCGGTCTCGCGATCACCTGGGTCGACACCGCGCCCGACCGGTATCCACTGGCCCCGCCGGGGGTCCGCATCCTGCCGGTCACCGATCCGGGGCTGGCCGTCCCGCTTGCACCGCGCGACGCCGAACACCTGATCCTGACCTATTCGCACAGCCTGGACCTCGACCTGTGCCACCGCCTGCTGACCCACGGCTTTGCCCGCGCCGGGCTGATCGGGTCGGCGACCAAATGGGCACGGTTCCGCAGCCGTCTGGCCGCCCTCGGCCACAACTCCGCTGCCATCGCCCGCATCCGCTGCCCGATCGGCGACCCGTCGCTTGGCAAGCATCCGCAGGCCATCGCCATCGGCGTCGCGGCGGACCTGCTGACCGCAAGACCGATCACCACACGACAGGAGGGCACGGGATGACCGGGACCGAACGACCGGTGCTGCTGGCCGTGCAGGGCGTGACCAAGGCCTATCCCGGCGTGATCGCCAATGCCGATGTGTCGTTTTCGGTCGGCACCGGCGAGATCCATGCCCTGCTGGGCGAAAACGGGGCGGGCAAATCGACGCTGGTCAAGATGATCTACGGGTTGATCAAGCCCGACAGCGGCGCGATGACCCTGCGCGGCGCGCCCTATGCGCCGAGCGAACCAAGTGCGGCGCGCGCCGCAGGTGTGGCGATGGTGTTTCAGCATTTCAGCCTGTTCGAGGCGCTGAACGTGGCCGAAAACGTCGCCCTCGGGATGGAGAACCCGCCCCCGCTGCGCGCGCTGGCCGCGCGGATCCGGCAGGTGTCGCAGGATTACGGCCTGCCGCTGGACCCCGGCCGCCGCGTGGGCGATCTGTCGGCGGGCGAGCGGCAGCGGGTCGAGATCATCCGCTGCCTGCTGCAGGGCCCCAAGCTGCTGATCATGGACGAACCCACCTCGGTTCTGACCCCGCAGGAAGTGGAAATCCTTTTCAAGACGTTGCGGCAGCTTGCGGCGGAAGGCACCGCGATCCTGTATATCAGCCACAAGCTGGAGGAAATTCGCGGCCTGTGCGATACGGCGACCATCCTGCGGCGCGGCAAGGTCGTCGCCACCTGCACCCCCCGGCAGCGCACGGCGCGCGAGATGGCCGAACTGATGGTCGGCGCGGTGCTGACCCCGCCCCAGCGGAAGCCAAGGCAGGACTGGCCCGCGACGGCCCCGGCGCTGCAGGTCACAGACCTGTCGGTGGCCTCGCCGATCCAGTTCGGCACCGCGCTGAAATCCATCAGCTTTTCTGTCGGGCGGGGCCAGATTCTGGGCATCGCCGGGGTCGCGGGCAACGGGCAGGACGAATTGCTGCTGGCCCTGTCGGGCGAGTTGCGCAGCGACGCAGGGATGGTGCGGAGCTTTGGCGAGTCGCTTGGCGCGCAGGGGCCGAATGCCCGGCGACGGCTGGGCTTCGTCTCGGCCCCCGAAGACCGGCTGGGCCATGCGGCGGCCCCCGACATGAGCCTGGTCGAAAACGCCCTTCTGACCGGGGCCATTCGCAAGAGTCTGGTGAAAAGCGGTTTCATAGACTGGCAGGCCACCCGCGATTTCGCCGAAAGCGTGATCAGGGCCTATGACGTGCGCACCCCCGGCCCCCTGGTTTCGGCCCGCGCACTGTCTGGCGGCAACCTGCAGAAGTTCGTGATCGGCCGCGAACTCAGCCAATCGCCGCAGGTCATCGTGATCAACCAGCCGACCTGGGGCGTCGATGCGTCCGCTGCGGCGGCGATCCGGCAGGCGATCCTCGACCGGGCGGCGGAAGGGGCGGCGGTGGTAGTGATCAGCCAGGACATCGACGAACTGCTGGAAATTGCCGACCGGTTTGCCGTGCTGAACGGTGGGCGGCTGACCGTGCCGCGCCCGGTGCAGGGGCTCAGCATCGACGAGATCGGCCTGATGATGGGCGGCGCGCATGGCATGGAGGTGGCGCATGGTCACGCTTGAACGGCGGCCCGGCCCGTCGCGGTTCTGGCAGATCGCAACGCCGGTGCTGGCGGTGGTGTTGACGATGATCGCGGGCGGTATCCTGTTTGCTTTGCTGGGAAAAAACCCGGCGCTGGCGATCCGCACCATCTTCTGGGACCCGCTGTTCGGCGAGTTTGCCTGGTATCTGCGCGGGCAACTCTTGGTCAAGGCGGGCCCGCTGATCCTGATCGCCATCGGCCTGTCCCTGGGCTTTCGCGCCGGGATCTGGAACATCGGGGCCGAGGGCCAGTACATCATGGGCGCGATCTTTGGCGCATCGGTCGGCCTTGCGGCCTTTCCCACCGAAAGCCTGCTGATCTTCCCGGCGATGATCCTGGCCGGGGCCTTTGGCGGCTGGCTGTGGGCGATGATCCCGGCCATCCTGAAAACCCTTTTCAACACCAACGAGATTCTGGTGTCGCTGATGCTGGTCTATGTCGCCGAGAAAATCCTGTCCAAGGCGGCGCTCGGCTTTCTGCGCAACCCCGACGGCGCGGGCTTTCCCGGCAGCCGCAACTTCGCGCAGTACCCCGCCGCGTCGAACCCCGAACTGATCGCGGGCAGCGGAATGCACTGGGGCGTGGTTGCGGCCCTGATCGCGGTGATCTTCGCCCATGTGCTGCTGCAGCGCCACATCCTCGGCTTCCAGATCAAGCTGGCCGGTCAGGCCCCGCGCGCCGCCCGGTTCCACGGAGTCGATCCGGCGCGCATGGTGCTGTTGTGCCTTGGCCTCTCCGGCGCGCTGGCGGGCCTTGCCGGCGTGTTCGAAGTCACCGGCCCCGCAGGCCAGATCAGCATCGATTTCAACGTGGGCTACGGGTTCACCGCGATCATCGTGGCGTTTCTGGGCCGCCTGAACCCGGTCGGCATCCTGCTGGCGGGGTTGCTGATGGCACTGACCTATATCGGCGGCGAGATGGCCTCCACCAACCTCGGCCTGCCCTCGGCGGCCATTCAGGCGTTTCAGGGCATGCTGCTGTTCTTTCTGCTGGCGGTCGACGTGCTGTCGAACTTCCGGGTCCGGCTGTCCCGGAAAGGGGTCGCGTGATGGACTTCGGATCGATCAATCCTGCCGTGCTGATCGCGAGCCTGATGGTGGCCTCGGTGCCGATCCTGCTGGCGGCGATCGGCGAGCTGGTGGTGGAAAAGGCGGGCGTGCTGAACCTCGGGGTCGAGGGGATGATGATCATCGGGGCAATCTGCGGCTTCATTGCCGCCGTCGGCACCGGCAGCCCGGCCATGGGGTTTGTCGGCGGGGCGGCGGGCGGGGCGGCGCTGGCCCTGGTGTTCGCCTTTCTGACCCAGACCCTGCTGGCCAATCAGGTGGCGACCGGCCTTGCGCTGACGCTGTTCGGGCTGGGCCTGTCGTCGCTGCTGGGGCAGGGCTACAACGGCATCAAACCGCCCTTGACCGCCCCGGTGCCGTTCGGGCCGCTCGCCGACCTTCCGGTGGTGGGGCGCATCCTGTTCAGCCATGACTGGGTGGTGTATTTCTCGGTTCTGATCATCGCCGCCGTCTGGGCCGTGCTGAAATATGCCCGCGCGGGTCTGATCCTGCGGGCGGTGGGCGAAAACCACGATGCGGCCCATGCGCTCGGCTACAAGGTCGGGCGGGTGCGCCTGCTGGCCATTCTGTTCGGCGGGGCGATGGCAGGGATGGGCGGGGCCTACATCTCGCTTGTCCGGGTGCCGCAATGGACCGATGGTATCACGGCGGGCGCAGGCTGGATCGCGCTGGCCATCGTGGTTTTCGCAAGCTGGAAACCGCTGCGCGTCCTGATCGGCGGCTATCTTTTCGGCGGAATTTCGGTGCTGCAGCTTAATCTGCAGGCATCCGGGTCGCGCATCCCGGTCGAATACTTGTCGATGTCGCCGTATCTGATAACCATCCTCGTGCTGGTCATCATGTCCTCCGGCCGGGGCCGCGCGGCGCTGAACGCGCCCGCCGCCCTGGGCCGGACCTTCCACGCCTCGCGCTGAGGCCAATAGAAACCGGGGCAGACGCCCCTTCCAACGGGAGACTTCCATGCAGAAAATCCTCGCCGCGACAACGGCCCTCACCCTGCTTGCCGGGGCGGCGTTCGCGCAAGACAAGACCAAGGCCTGCTTCATCTACGTCGGCCCGATCGGCGACGGCGGCTGGACGTTCCAGCATCACCAGGGCCTGCTGGCGGTCGAGGCGGCCTATGGCGACAAGGTTGAAACCCAGTTTCAGGAAAACGTCCCCGAAGGCGCGGATGCCGAACGCGTGCTGACCCAGATGGCGCTTGGCGGCTGCGACATCATCTTCACCACGTCCTTCGGCTACATGGACGCGACCAACGCGGTCGCCGCCAAGTTCCCCGACGTGAAGTTTGAACATGCGACCGGCTTCAAGCGCGACCACGCCAACGTCTCGACCTACAACGCGCGGTTCTACGAAGGCCGGGCGGTGATGGGCACGATTGCAGGCCGGATGACCAAGTCGAACAAGATCGGCTACATCGGGTCCTTCCCGATCCCGGAAGTCATCCAGGGCATCAACGCGTCCTTCATCCACGCCAAAAAGGTCAACCCCGAGGTGACGATCTCGGTCGTCTGGGCCTACACGTGGTTCGACCCGGCGAAAGAGGCGGACGCGGCAAAGGCGCTGATCGAACAGGGCGTCGACGTGATCCTGGCCCATACCGATTCGACCGCGCCCCTCGCCGAGGCCGCCAAGACCCCCGGCGTGATCGGCTTCGGTCAGGCCTCCGACATGGAAGCCTACAAACCCAGCCCCCGCGTGTCGTCGATCATCGACAACTGGGCGCCCTACTACGTCGAACGGGTCGGCGCGGTCATCGACGGCACCTGGGCGCAGAAAGACACCTGGGCCGGCATCGCAGGCGGTGAAGTGCTGATCGGCGAGATCACCGAGGCCGTCCCCGCCGAGGTCAAGGCCGAAGCCGAGGCGCTGGCCGCTTCCATCGCCGACGGCAGCTATCACCCGTTCACCGGCCCGCTGAACAAGCAGGACGGCACGCCCTGGCTGACCGATGGCGTGGTGGCGACCGACGGCGAGTTGTCGGGCCTGTCGTTCTATGTCGAAGGCATCACCGGCGACATTCCCAAGTAAGTCATGCCCAAGTAAGTCATGACCGGGGCGGCGCAAATCGCCGCCCCCTCCGCCCGCCGCGTTCACCCTGGCCCCCCCGGCAAATCCGTATGCACAAGGTATGCACAGGGGGTGCACGGCAAACATACCGCCAAAACCTCGCAGGATCAGCGCATTAACCCCCGATTCGTCGCATCCCTCTGCCGATCTCCGTTCCGGCATACGCCCCCTTCCCCTCGCCCGCGGGCCGTGGCAGGCTCATCGCCATGATCCATGATTTCCTCCTCATCGGCGGCGGCATCGCCGGAATATCCGCCGCCGCGCGCCTGTCGCATCTGGGCTCCGTCCTGCTGCTGGAAGGCGAAAACCACCTCGCGCACCACGCCTCGGGCCGGTCCGCCGCCCTGTATGAACCGCGCTATGGCGCGGCCCCGGTGGTGGCACTGTCGCTGGCCTCGGGGAGCTATTTTCACAGCCTTCCCAATGTCTTGACCCCGCGTGGCCTGATGATCCTCGCCCGGGCCGACCAATCCGCGTCCTTCGCGCAGGACATCGCCGACATGGCGCTGGACCCGATCCCGTTCGACCAGGCCCGCGCAATGGTGCCGATCCTGAACCCCGCCACCGTGGCCCATGTCGCCTGGGGCGACCACGCCTGGGACATCGACACCGACCGGATGATCCAGACCTTCGCCCGCGAAGCCCGCGGCAACGGCGCGAAAATTGTAACCGGCCAACGTGTTACCAGTATCCGCCGTGACGGCGGCTGGATCGTGCAGACCGCCGCCGAAACCCACGCCGCCCGCCTGCTGGTCAACGCGGCCGGGGCCTGGGCCGATGACGTGGCCCGGATGGCCGGCGTGCAACCCCTTGATTTCCAACCGATGCGCCGCTCGATGGCCCGGATCCCGGCCCCCGGCAACCACGACGTCAGCCGCTGGCCGATGATGTTCGGCTGTGGCGAAAGCTGGTATGCCAAACCCGATGCAGGCGCCCTGATCGTGTCGCCCGCCGAGGAACACCCGATGGAACCGCACGATGCCTGGGCCGAAGATATCGTTCTGGCCGAAGGGCTTGCACGGTACGAGGCGATGGTGACCGAACCCGTGACGCGCCTGATCACCAGTTGGGCGGGCCTGCGCACCTTTGCCCCCGACCGGGTGCCGGTGATCGGGCGCGACCCCGCAACCCCGGATTTCTTCTGGCTGGCGGGGCAAGGCGGCTACGGCTTTCAATCCGCCCCCGCCGCCAGCCAGTTGGCCGCCGACCTGATCGCCGGGCGGCCCTCGGGCCTTGACGCGGGCCTGATTGCCAGCCTCGACCCGGCCCGCTTTTCCGCCCGCCCCCATTGACCAAAAGCCGCACGCGCCCCATGTGACGGGCATGACGGGAGCCTAGAATGTCGCGACGCGAACGCCGCTTTGACCGCCAGTTCGAAAGCCTCGGGCGGATGATCCCGCAGTTGCGCGCCCCGCTGGCCGCCCTGCGCCGCGACGGCTGGCGGCTGGTGCGGGTGCCGCTGGCGTTGTTGCTGATCCTGGGCGGGCTGTTGTCTTTCCTGCCACTTCTGGGCATCTGGATGCTGCCGGTCGGCCTGCTGCTGCTGGCGGTCGACCTGCCGGCCCTGCGCGCGCCGATCTCGGCCCTGGTGATCCGGGCGCGACGCCGCATCGGGGTCTGGGCTGCCTGGTGGCGCGGCAAACCCCGGACATGATGGGAAATTCCGCCACAGCGCCGCTTTGCGCGTGACAGCGCGCGCGCCACAGGTCAGCTTCTTTTCATGCCCATCCCCCGTCTGATTCCCGCCTTGCTGCTGCTCGCTCTCGCCGCCTGCGGGGCGCGCGCGCCCGACACCCCGTCGCGCGCCACGGCCGGCCCGGTCACCGCGCCCAACTTTTCCGACGCCGATCCGCATATCTGGGACGGCCGCAGCCCCGCCAGCTATCCGGTGCACGGCATCGACATCTCGCGGTGGCAAGCCGATGTCGAGTGGCCCACCGCCCGCGCCAACGGGGTGAATTTCGCCTTCATCAAGGCGACAGAAGGCGGCGACATCCTTGATCCGGCGTTCAAGACCAACTGGGCGGGGGCGGCGGGGGCCGGGGTGCCGCGCGGGGCCTATCATTTCTATTACTGGTGCCGCCCGGCCGACGAGCAGGCCCGCTGGTTCATCAAGCACGTCCCCCGCAGCCCCGGCGCCCTGCCCCCGGTGCTGGACGTCGAGTGGACGCCGTTTTCCCCCACCTGCACCCGCCGCCCCCCCGCCGCCGAGGTGCGCGCCGAGGCGGAACGCTTCATGGCCATCCTCGAGCGGCACTATGGCCAGCGGCCATTGATCTATACCAGCATCGACTTCTTCGAAGACAACGAGATGTGGCGGCTGTCGGGTCACGAGTTCTGGCTGCGCTCTGTCGCGGGCCATCCGAAGGACGTCTACGACGGGCATCACTGGACCTTCTGGCAATACACCGGTAGCGGCCTTGTCCCCGGTATCAAGGGCCGCACCGACATCAACGTGTTTGCCGGAACCGCCACCGCCTGGGCCGACTGGCTGGCCCGGCGCGCGCCTTGACGCCACAACAGTTGATATCGCTCAACGTCCCCGCGCCGCCGCTCTGCCATGCACGGACCATCACACAAGGAGCCGACCATGACCTACCGCGACAAGATTTCCGACATGCGCAACGAATTGCGGGTGATGAACAAGCTGATCCCCGAAACGATGACGGGCTTTGCCACCCTGTCCAAGGCCGCCAAGGACAGCGGCCCGCTTGGCGTGAAGGAAAAGGAATTCATCGCCCTGGCCATCTCGATCGCCCTGCGCTGCGAGCCGTGCATTTCCTTCCATGTCGAGGCGCTGATCAAGGCCGGGGCCAGCCGCGAAGAATTGGGCGACGTGCTGGCGATGTCGATCCAGATGGGGGGCGGGCCGTCGGTGATGTACGCCGGGCACGCGCTTGGGTGTTGGGACGAGTTGACCGCTGCGACAGAGTGACCCGCCCGCGACGGAGCAGCGCGGAACCGGCGTTGAACGGGCATCGAAACATCGAAAAGAGAGCATCCCGATGACCCGATTTCCCCTGCTGACCGCCACCCTCTTGCTGTCCGGCACCGCCGTTTGCGCCCAGATCCCGACCCCGGGCAGCCATTTCATCGCCAATTGGGACGCCGACGGCGATGGGGCGGTAACGCTGGCCGAGGCGACCGCCAAACGCGGTGACGTGTTCACCGCGTTCGACGCCGACGAGGACGGCCGCCTGTCGGCCGAAGAATACGCGCTGTTCGACGAGGCCCGCGCCAATGACCAGGCCGAAATGCGCGCCGAAATGGCGGGTAATCCGGGCAAGGGACAGGGCCACGGTCAGGGCCAGGGCCAAGGCCAAGGCCAGGGTCAGACCGGCGGCAAAGGGCAAGCCGGCGGTCAGGGCCAGGGCGGCGGCCAGGGTCAGGGCCCGGGTCAGGGTCAGGGTCAGGCCAAAGGTCCGGGCATGAACGAAGAGAGCGGCATGATGCGCAGCTTCAACGACACCGATGCCGACGGCTTTGTGTCCCGCGACGAATTCATCGGGCGCACCGCAGACTGGATCGCCCGGATGGACCGCAACGCCGATGGTCAGGTGACCGCCGCCGATTTCGGCCGCCCCTGATCCGCCGCACAACGGCCGCTCGCCACCGGGCGGCCGTTTTTTTCGCAGAAAGATCGCCCTAACCGTCGATCCTGATCCGGGCGTTGGCCGGGTCATAGGGGCTGTCCTCCACCACCACCGCCTCCCACAAATCGCGGTTCATCCGCACCTGCAGGCGGGTGCCGACCTCCGCCAGTTCGGGGCGGACATAGCCCATGCCGATCTGACGCCCGAACGCCACCGACCAGCCGCCCGAGGTGAGGCGACCCACCTTGACGCCGCCCGACAGCAACGCCTCCTTGCCCCAGGGGTCGGTGTCGGACGGCCCGTCGATCAGAAGGGTGCAGCACTTCGACCGGATGCCCAGGGCCAGCATCGCCGCCTTGCCCTGAAACTCTTTGGTCAGGTCCACGAACCGGTCCAGCCCCGCCTCCAGCGGGCTCGCATCGCGTCCCAACTCGTTGCCGAAGGCGCGATAGGATTTTTCCTGCCGCAGCCAGTTCTGCGCCCGCGCGCCCACCAGTTTCATCCCATGCTTCGCGCCGGCCGCCAGCAACTGATCCCACAGATACCGCTGCATCTCGATCGGGTGGTGCAGCTCCCAGCCCAACTCGCCGGTATAGGCCACCCGGATCGCGTTGACCGGGCACATGCCAAGCTCGATCCGCCGCGCCGACAGCCAGGGGAACCGCTTGTTCGACAGCGCGGTTTCGGGCTCGGCATCCTTGATCAGGTCGGCCAGAATGGCGCGGCTGTTCGGCCCGGCAATCGCAAACACGCCCCACTGCGTCGTCACATCATGGATGTCCACATATCCGCCGCCCTGCCCCATCCAGTCCTCGGCCGATTTTCGCAGAAAATCCGCGTCATAGGCCGTCCATGCCCCCGCCGAAACCAGATAGTAGTCGTTCTCGCCGTTGCGCACGATGGTATACTCGGTGCGCGTGGTGCCTTGCGGGGTCAGCGCATAGGTCAGGTTGATCCGGCCGACCTTGGGCAGGGAATTGCAGGTGAACCCGTCCAGGAACCCGGTCGCCCCCGGCCCGCGCACGATATGCTTGCTGAACGCCGTGGCATCGATCAGGCCCGCAGTTTCGCGGATCGCGCGGGCCTCGTCCACCGCATATTGCCACCAGCCGCCCCGGCGGAAGCTGCGGGTGTGGTGGTCGAAATCTTCCGGTGCGTTCAGCGGGCCATAATAGATCGGCCGTTCCCAGCCGTTGACCTGCCCGAACTGCGCGCCCAATGCCTTTTGCCGGTCATAGACCGGGGCGGTGCGCAACGGGCGGCAGGCTTCGCGTTCCTCGTCCGGGTGGTGCAGGATGAAAACGTGGTCGTAACATTCCTCGTTCTTGCGCGCGGCGTATTCGGTGGTCATCCAATTGCCGAACCGTTTGGGATCAAGGCTGGCCATGTCGATTTCCGCCTCGCCGTCGGTCATCATCTGGGCGAGGTAGTATCCCGTACCCCCCGCCGCCGTGATGCCGAACGAAAACCCTTCCGCCAGCCACATGTTGCGCAAACCCGGGGCCGGACCGACCAGCGGATTGCCGTCCGGGGTATAGCAGATCGGGCCGTTGTAATCGTCCTTCAGCCCCACGGTTTCGGAACTCGGGATGCGGTGGATGAAGGACATGTATTCCGCCTCGATCCGGTTGAGGTCCAGCGGGAACAGATCGGCGCGGAAGGCATCGGGCACGCCGTATTCGAACCGGGCGGGGGCACCCTTTTCATAGGGCCCGAGGATCCAGCCACCCCGCTCTTCCCGAACATACCACTTGGCATCGGCATCGCGCAGGACGGGGTGCTGCGGGTTGGTCTTGCGCCATTCGACCAGCGCCGGGTCGGGTTCGGTGACGATATACTGATGTTCCACCACGACGGCGGGAGTCTTGATCCCCAGCAGCCGCGCCGTGCGCTGCGCGTGGTTGCCGGTGGCAGTGACGACATGTTCGGCCACAATGTCGAACCGGTCGTCCGAGGCCACCAGATTGCCGCCCTGTTCCACCATCCGCGTGCAGGACACGATCCACTCCGACCCGGTCCAGCGATAGCCGTCGACCTGCACCTTGCGTTCAAAGCTCGCCCCGAACTGCCGCGCGCCCTTGGCCATCGCCTGCGTCACGTCCGCCGGGTTGATGTAGCCGTCCTGCGGGTGGTATAACGCGCCGATCAGGTCTTCGGTGCGGACCAGCGGCCAGCGGTCCTTGATGTCGTTCGGCGTCAGGAATTCGTGATAAACCCCGGCGGTTTCGGCAACGCTCGAATACAGCATGTATTCGTCCATCCGCTGCTGGTGTTGCGCCATCCGCAAGTTGCCCACGACGTAGAAGCCGGGGTTCAGACCCGTCTCGGCCTCCAGCCCCTTGTAGAAATCGACCGAGTATTTGTGAATATGCGTCGTGGCATAACCCATGTTGAACAGCGGCAGCAGCCCCGCCGCGTGCCAGGTCGACCCGGAGGTCAACTCGTCGCGTTCGACCAGCATCGTCTCCCAGCCCGCCTTTGCCAGATGATAGGCGATCCCGGTGCCGACGGCGCCACCGCCGACAACCAGAGCTTTGACGTGGGTCTTCATGGGGGAGCCTCCGACAGGGTTTGTTTCATATGTGCCAAACGGCAGGGCCTGCGGGCAAGTCCACCCGACGCTTATGGGAGGAAAACGACATGGGCAGCCGCCGGGGTCTGACCGTGGCAGCCGGGGTATTCCGTTCGCCGATCACCCCCGTGGGGTCGTTGTGCCGCTGCGAAGGCAGCAAGGTCAGCGGCGCACCAGGCGACCGAGGCTCGCGGTGACCGCGAAAGCGGCTGCCGCCGCCACGATGATCGAGGGGCCGGCGGGCGTATCCTGCCAGAGTGACAGGCTTAGTCCTGCAAGGGTGGCCGCGGCACCGATGGCGGTGGCGATCAGCGCCATGCTTTCGGGGTTGCGGGCAAGGCCGCGGGCAGCGGCGGCGGGAATGATCAGCAGGGCGGCAATCAGCAGGGCCCCGACGACCTTGAGCGCCACGGCCACAACAACGGCGAGGGCGAGAGTCAGGATCAGCCTCTCGCGGGCGGGGTTGACGCCCGACGCCTGCGCGAGGTCCTCGCTCAGCGTCGCGGTCAGCAGCCCTTGCCAGCGCCAGACCATCAGCCCGACGACCAGACCCGCGCCGCCCCAGATGAAACCCAGATCGCCCCGCGTCACCGCCAGGATATCGCCGAACAGATAGGCCGAAAGGTCGGTCCGCGCGCCGGGGACAAAGCTGATGGCGACCAGACCCATCGCCAAAGCCGAATGGGCCAGCACCCCCAGCGTGGTATCCATCGCCCACCCGCGCGCCGCCAGACCCGCCACGGTCACCGCCATCGCCAGCGCCACCGCCAGAGTGCCAAGACCGACCGGCAGATCGGTGGCCAGCGCCAGGGCCACGCCGAGAATCGCCGCATGGGCCGTCGCATCGCCGAAATAGGCCATCCTGCGCCAGACCACGAAACTGCCCAGGGGTCCGGTGGCCAGCGACAGCCCGACGCCGGCCAGCGCCGCCCGCAGCAGAAAATCGTCAAGCATGGGTGCGGCCTGCGGGATCGGGCGTGCGGGCCGGTGCGGGGGGGTGGCCGTGGTCATGGCCATGACTGTGGTCGTGATCATGGTCATGGACATGCTGATACAGCGCCAGCGCGCCTTGGGTTCCCAAACCGAACAGGGCACGGTATTCCGGCGCGGTGGACACCACCTGCGGCGTGCCTTCGCAGCAGATGTGGCCGTTCAGGCAGATCACCCGGTCGGACGCCGCCATCACCACATGCAGGTCGTGGCTGACCATCAGAACCGCCGCGCCGGTGGCCCTGCGCACCTCTTCGATCAGCCGGTAGAACGCCGCCTCGCCGGCCTGATCCAGGCCCTGGGTCGGCTCGTCGAGGATCAGAACCTGCGGGTCCGACAGCAGCGCGCGCGCCAGCAGCACCCGCTGCAACTGCCCGCCCGACAGCGCCGACATCTGACGGCCTGCCACCTCGGGCAAGCCCGCCCGGATCAGCGCCGCCGTGCTTTGCGCCTCGGTCACCCGGACCGGCAGCGACAGGAATCGCCGCACGGTGATCGGCAGGCTGGAATCGATCGCCAGGCGCTGCGGCACGTAGCCGACCCGCAGCCCGGCCGTCCGCAGCACCCGCCCCGCCGATATCGGCACGATGCCCAACAGTGCGCGCAGCAGCGTCGATTTGCCGGACCCGTTCGGCCCGAGGATGGTGACGATCTCGCCCGGCTCGATGGTCAGGCTGACCCCCTGCACGACATCCGCCCCGCCCAACCGCACCGACACGTCCTGCGCCGCGAGCAGGCTCATGCCGCCGCCCGGCAGGTCGGGCACAGACCGGCAGCCTCGACCGTGGCACGGTCAACCCGAAACCCCACGCCCTTCGCCGCCCGCTCCACCGCCACCCCGATCGCCGCGCCGGGTGCCTCGGCGACCGTCTGGCAGGCCGTGCAGATCAGGAACACCGGCGCATGCGCCTCGCCGGGATGCATGCAGGCGACGAAGGCGTTCAGGCGGCGGATGCGGTGGGCCAGCCCCTGTTCCTCCAGAAAATCCAGCGCGCGATAGGCGACGGGGGGCTGATTGCCGAAGCCTTCGGCAGCCAGCCGGTTCAGCACGTCATAGGCCCCCATCGCCCGATGCGCCTCGAGCAGGATCTGCAGCACCCGCTTGCGCACCGGGGTCAGCCGCAAGCCGTGGGTGATCATCATCGCCTCGGCCCGCGCCAGCGCATCGCGGGCGCATTCGGCGTGGTCGTGGCGCAGGAACGCCAGATCGGGCGTTTCGCATCCGGGGCAGGCAGGGCCGTGCGGTTCGGGGGTCATCGTCATCCTGATGTCGCTTGACACGTTATAGTATAACATGTCTAGTCCCGGCAATAGTCAGAGGTCACCCCTATGCGTTATATCATCTCCCTTCCCCTTGCCAGTCTGATTGCCCTTTGCGCCGCCGGGTTCGCCGGTGCCGAGGTGCCCCGGGTGATCACCGACATTCCGCCGGTCGGATCGCTGGTGGCGCAGGTGATGGGCGACCTCGGCACGCCGGTCGTGTTGCTGGACAAGGGCGCCGACGCCCACGCGTTCCAGATGCGCCCCTCGCAGGCCGCCGATCTGGCGGCGGCGCAGATCATCGTCTGGGTCGGGCCGGAAATGACGCCGTGGCTGGATCGCAGCATCGGCGGGCTGAACGGCGGGGCGCGCGATCTGCGCCTGCTGACTGTGCCGGGCACCCTTGTGCAGCCCTTTGCCGAAGGTCACGCCCCTGGGGAGGCCCACGCCGATCACGCCACAGGCGAAGACCATGCCGATCACGCCGCAGGCGAGGACCATGCCGACCATGACGCCCACGGCCACGACGGACCCGACCCGCATGCCTGGCTCAGCCCGGTCAATGCCGGGGTCTGGCTGGCGGAAATCGCCCGGGCGCTGTCGCACCTCGACCCCGACAATGCCGCCACCTATGCCACCAATGCCGCAACGGCGCAGGCCGATCTTGCACGGCTGGATGCCGAACTTGCCGCAAGGCTTGCCCCGGCCCAAGGGCACCCGCTGGTGGTGTTCCACAACGCCTACGGCTATTTCGCCGGGCATTACGGCCTGAACGTGGTCGGCGCAATCAGCGCGGGCGATGCCGCCTCGCCCGGCGCGGCGCATCTGCGCGAGTTGCAGGCCGAGATGGCCGCGACGCCGGTCTGCCTGTTCCCCGAGGCGAACCACGACCCCAAACTGGTGGCCATGATGGCCGAAGGGACCGGCGCACGGGTCGGCACAGCCCTAGACCCCGAAGGTGCGGCGCTGGCGAACGGCCCGGCTCTGTATGGCGATCTGCTGCGCGCGATGGCCGATGCCATCGCCGATTGCGCCGCCCGCTGACTTGACCCCGCCCCCCGGTTTCGGCCACCCTGCCCGCACCCGGGGGACCCCATGACAGTGACAGATTTCGGCACGACCGCGCAGGGTCAGCCCGTGCGGCGCATCACCTTGACACGCGGCCCGCTGACCGTCAGCCTGTTGACGTTCGGTGCGATCCTGCAGGACGTCCGGCTGCGCGGGGTGCCGCGCAACCTGACCCTCGGATCGGACCGGCTGGCGGATTATCAGGGGGCCATGCTGTATCACGGGGCGCTGATCGCCCCGGTGGTCAACCGCCTGAGCCGGGCCTGCGCGCCGATCGCCGGGGTCTTGCACCGATTCGAGGCCAATCAGGACGGGCAGCACACCCTGCACGGCGGCGCTGCCGGAACCCATCTGCAGGTCTGGACACTGGCAGAGTTTGGCGAAACCTCGGCCACCCTGACCCTGACGCTGCCCGACGGCGCGGGCGGCTTTCCCGGCACCCGCCCGGTCCGGGCCACATTCTCGCTGACCGACCCCGCGACACTTCGCCTGCAGATCACCGCGACGACCGACCGGCCGACGCTGTTCAACGCGGCCAACCACAGCTACTGGAACCTCGACGGCACCCCCGACTGGTCAGGCCACAGCCTGCAGATCGATGCGGACCGCTATCTGCCGACGACCGACAGTTTTGCCCCCACCGGCGAAGTGCGCACCGTGGCGGGCACCCCGTTCGATTTCCGCCAGCCCCGCCTGCCGACCCCCGGCAACCCGGCGCTCGATACCAGCTTCTGCCTCGCCGACGGCCCGCGCAGCCTCGCCCGTGCGCTGACCCTGACCGGTCAATCGGGCGTGTCGATGACGCTTGCCACCACCGAGGCGGCAGTTCAGGTGTATGATGGCCGCGCTGCCCCTCGCCTCGGCCGCGCGCCCTGCGAAGCGCTGGCGATCGAGGCGCAGAACTGGCCCGATGCCCCGAACCACCCGGACTTTCCCGGCATCGAGCTGCACCCCGGCGACACCTATCACCAGACGACCGAATGGCGCTTTGCCGCGCCCTGACATCTTTCGTCGTCAGATGTCCCCGCCGGGGGCTTCAACCCCCGCCGCCCGGAACCACCGCACAATCACCTCGCGCTCCTCGGGTTCCATGTAGGACAGGTTGGCAGGCGGCATCGCATGCGTCACCCCGGCCTGCAGGAAAATCCGCCGCGCCGCCCCGGCGATCTGGTCGGGGGTCTCCAGCACCACGCCCTTGGGCGGCCAGAACATGCCCTCCCAACTCGGCTCTGCCGCGTGGCACATCGCACAACGGCCCTGCACGATGCCGGTCACCTCGTCGAACCCCGCCGCACTGGCAAAGCGCAGCGCGGCACCGGTCAGCGCCGCCTCTTGCGGGGGCAGGCGCATCGGCGCGGTGGACAGCCAGGCGATCAGCCCGAACAGCGCCGCCGTCACGCCCCAGGTCCAGTGGGGGCTGCCCTTGCGGGCGTGGCGGGTGTTGAACCAGTGGCGGATGGTCACGCCCATCAGGAACACGAGGCTGGCGATCACCCAATTGTATTCTGTTGCGAAAACAAGCGGATAGTGGTTCGACAGCATCAGGAAAATGACCGGCAGCGTCAGATAGTTGTTGTGCAGGCTGCGTTGTTTGGCGATCTTGCCGTATTTCGGGTCGGGTTTGCGCCCCGCCTTCAGATCGGCCACCACGATCCGCTGATTGGGCATGATGATCAGGAACACGTTGGCGCTCATGATGGTGGCGGTGAACGCGCCCAGATGCAGCAGCGCCGCCCGACCGCTGAACACCTGAGTATACCCCCAGGCCATCGCAACCAGAACCGCGTAAAGCCCGACCATCAGCCGCACGGTGTAATCGCCGAACCGGCTCTTGCAGAGGGTGTCATACACCACCCAGCCAAGCGCCAGCGACGCCACCGAGATCAAGACCGCCTGCCACACCGCAAGGTCCGCCACCTCCGGGTCCAGCAGGAACATCTCGGCCCCCAGATAATAGACCAGCACCAGCAGCGCGAACCCCGACAGCCAGGTGGCATAGCTTTCCCATTTGAACCAGGTCAGATGCTCGGGCAGCATCGCCGGGGCCACCAGGTATTTGTTGATGTGATAGAACCCGCCGCCATGCACCTGCCATTCCTCGCCATGCGCGAGCGGCGGCAGGCTGGGCGTCTGGCGCAGGCCAAGGTCCAGGGCGATGAAATAGAACGAGCTGCCGATCCAGGCGATGGCGGTGATCACATGCGTCCAGCGCACGGCAATCTCGACCCATTCCCACAGCACCGTCCAGTCATACATCGCGACATTCCCTTTTCGCGCCACGCTATACCCTGCGCCGCCCTTCTGTTAACCCTCGAACTGCCGCAGCACGGTCAATCCCGCCCGCGCCGGGACCCGCTTTCGCGGGCGCCGCATCCAGAGCGTGATCCGTGCCTGCGAATCAGGCATCATGCAGGTGCAGGCCCGCAATCGGCGCATCCTGCCTGCCTTTGCCGACCTGCACGCCCCGTCGCCTGCAACCCTGCGCAAACGGCCGGAGCTTCCTTGACCGGGCGCGGCGGATCCCTGAAGCCGACGCAGGGAAGGAACGGGGCGCACCACCCGCGATGCACGCCTTGAGTCTCAGGCCCGCTTTCGGCGGGGGTGACGCGCCGCTGTCGGACAGGCACGTTTTCCGAAACCTGCGGCATCCCCGGACCCACGGGTTTCAAGCGTCCCCGCGACCGGTGTAGTGCGCGCACAGCCGAAACTGCCGGTTGAAAAATACCGAGATGCGGCTGCGTGTTGAAGGTGTTGCAACCCGGGCCGCGTCAGCCCGATCAGGCGGCCGCGCGCACGCCAGACGCGCGACCCAGGCTTTCAACCCGAACTTACCGCAAACTCCGCCCGAAGCCGCAGTTTGCGCAGAACCTTCGTGGCCCCTACTGAACCCGCTGGCCGTTGACCGAGATCGAGCCATCCGCCTTGGCCTCGATCTTGGACGTCAGCACATCATCCCCGGTGGCGTTCATGAACATCGCCATCATCATCCGCGCGCCGCCGGCGTCTTCTTCGGTCAGCACGCCGATCGCGATCAGCCCGTCGATCAGCTTGTTGCCCCCGGTCAGCGTCACATTGGCCTCGCCGGCCGGAACCGGCGTGCCGGTCGCATTGTCAAAGGTGAATGCACCGGACCCGGTCAGCAACGCCCCCGCCGCCGACACCATCATCTCGGGGATGTCCAGCGTCAAAGGCTGCGGCGGCAGGATTTCGGTCGCGCCTGCGCTGTCCGCCGCCATCATCGCCAGAAAGTCGACCAGGATCGTGCCGGTCGACACCAGCGACACCTGCGCCGGATCGCGCGGCAGTTGTGCGGTCGGGTCGATCAGACCCCAGGCGTCGTCGTTGACCACGATATCCGCCAGCTTCAGCGTCAGGCCATAGGACCCGGCGGTGTCGCCCGCCATGATCGGCATCATCAGCGCCAGTTCCAGCGCGCCGGTGTTCACCGTCACCTGCGGGATCGGCAGGCTTGCCGTCCTGACATCGACCTGCAGGCCCTCGCCCGTGGCACCCAGATCATAGCCGTCCTTGCTCAGCGAAAACCGCGCGGTGCCGGGCTGCGCGATGGCGGTCAGGTCCATCGGGGCAAAGGCGTTCTCTTCCTTGGCCGTGCTTTGCGACACGCCCTGCGTCGTGGCGATGCTGACCGCCATGCCTTCGCGGAAGGCCGCAGCCCACGCCTCGGGCGTCGAAAGTTCGGTCAGGGCCAGCGTCTTGGGCGCGGCAAAGCTGCCGGTGATCGCCACATCCGCCGTCGTGCTGGTCTGCGCCGAGGTGGTGTCCGTCCCGGCGTCGCTGGCGTTCACGGCATAGCTCAGGCTTGTCACGGCGATGTCGAAGCCGAAGGTCCTGTTGGCGTTCGGCGTGTCGGTGACCTGCACGACCGGGTCGGCCAGCGTCATCGTCATCGCATAGTCGGTGCGCGCCTCGGTGCCGTCGTCGCGGGTCAGCGCCGAGATGCCCGAAACCGCCACATCGACGGCCAGTTCGGCGCCGGTCAGGTCATAGGTCAGCGCGCCCAGGGCCTCGGTCACCTTGATCGACCCGCCCTGATGGCGCAGCGTCATCGTGCCGCCCGAAACCTCGTCGCCCGCAGCCAGTGCCAGTTCCGCAGAGGGCAGGATCGTGACCGCGCCGTCCGCGCCTTCGGTCAGCAAGATCTCGTCGATGATCGCTTCCGCCGTGGTCGCCGGATCGTCCGCGGTGCCGGTGGACAGCGTAACCCCCGACAGGCGCAGGGACGCGCCTTCGCGGTTGACCGCCTCGGCGGTGACGGCCACTCCGGCCTGCGCCCCGGCGTCCTGCCAGGCCGCCCACAGTTGATCCGCCGTGATCGCGGCTTGCGCCGCCCCGCCGGTCATCGCGCACATAATGGCCAGACCGGCCCCACGCATCACAAAGCTCATCATCCAATCCCTTCGGTTCTGCGCGGCCAGATCACCCGAAACCCACCCGCCTGACAAGTCAGGGTTTAACTACCGCGATAGGTCGCATAGGCAAAGGGGCTGATCAGCAAGGGCACGTGATAATGCGCCGCAGGGTCGGTGATCCCGAACCGGATCGGAATTTCGTCCAGAAACAGGATGCCTTCCTCCGGTTGCCCCGCCGCCTGCGCCATCGCCTGACCCGTCGCGCGCAGATAATCGCCCGCCGCAAAGACCAGTTCATAGCGTCCTGCCATCAGCGCGCCACCCGCCAGCAGCGGCGCATCGCAACGCCCGTCGGCGTTGGTCACCACCTGCAGCAGCTTTCGGTGGCTTTGCCCGTTGATCCGGTAAAGCGTGATCGTCACCCCCGCCGCAGGCATCCCCCGCGCGGTGTCCAGCACATGGGTCGTCAGCCGCCCTCCTGTTTCCTGGTCGCCCGCCATGTCCACCCCTTTCGCCCTGCTCGCGCCGACCTTAGCGCAAAGCCGCACCGCCATGCGAGCCTGCGGTTGCCGCAAGGCTCATTCTGCGGTTTTCTGAAAGCGCCCCGCGACAATCCCGCCTAATCTGCCCGCAACAGGAGACGCCATGCCCCCCCGCTATCCCCGCGACTTCCGAGGTTACGGCCCCACCCCGCCCGATGCCGCCTGGCCCGGCGGTGCGAAAATCGCCGTGTCGGTGGTGCTGAACTACGAAGAGGGCGGCGAGAACAACATCCTGCACGGCGATGCCGGGTCCGAGGCGTTCCTGTCCGACATCGCAGGTGCCGTCCCCTGGCCCGGGCAGCGGCACTGGAACATGGAATCGCTCTATGACTATGGCGCGCGGGCCGGGTTCTGGCGGCTGCACCGGCTGTTCACCGGGATGGACATTCCGGTGACGGTCTACGGGGTGGCCACCGCGCTGGCCCGCAACCCCGAACAGGTGGCGGCGATGCAGGCGGCGGGGTGGGAAATCGCGAGCCACGGCCTGAAATGGGTCGATCACCGCGACATGCCCGAGGCGGTCGAACGCGCCCAGATCGCGCAGGCGATCCGCCTGCATGCCGAGGTCGTGGGAAGCCCGCCGCAAGGCTGGTATACCGGGCGCTGTTCGATGAACACGGTGCGGCTTACGGCGGAAACCGGGGCGTTCGACTGGATTTCCGACAGTTATGACGATGACCTGCCCTCCTGGTTGGAGGTGGGGGATCGCGATCAACTGGTGATCCCCTACACGCTGGAAGCCAACGACATGCGCTTTGCCACGGCCCCCGGCTATGTCGACGGCGAGCAGTTCTTCCGCTACCTCAAGGACAGCTTCGACACGCTTTATGCCGAGGGGGTGGCAGGGGCGGCCAAGATGTTTTCCATCGGCCTGCACTGCCGGCTGATCGGGCGTCCGGGCAAGGTGGCGGGGCTGCTCCGGTTCCTCGATCATGCAAAATCCCACGCGGGCGTGTGGTTCCCGCGCCGGATCGACATCGCCCGGCATTGGGCAGACACCCATCCGCCCGAACGCCTGTCGCGGCCGTCCCGGATGACGCATGAAGCGTTCGTTGCAGCCTACGGCGGCATCTTTGAACATTCGCCATGGATCGCCTCGCGGGCCTACGGTCTGGAACTCGGGCCGGCGCATGACTGCGCCACCGGCCTGCACAACGCCCTGTGCCGCGCCTTCCGCAGCGCCACCCCCGACGAACGCCTGGCCACCCTGCGCGCCCACCCCGACCTAGCCGGCAAACTCGCCGCCGCCAGACGCCTGACGCCCGAAAGCACCGCCGAGCAATCCTCCGCCGCCCTCGACGCCCTCACCGACGCCGAACGCAGCCAGTTCGAATCGCTGAACGCGCGCTATACCGCCAAACACGGCTTCCCCTTCATCATCGCGGTGCGCGACAACACCAAGGTCGGCATCCTCGCCGCCTTCCACACCCGCCTCGACAACGACACCGCAACCGAGCTCCACACCGCCTGCGCGCAGGTCGAACGCATCGCCGCCCTCAGACTGAAGGACCTGCTGCCATGACCCCCTATGCCACCCCCCGCGATGGCCTGCCGCCGCAAACCACCCTGCACACCGGGCGCGCGATCTTCACCACCGCCTATGCGGTGATCCCGCGCGGGGTGATGACCGACATCGTCACCAGCCTGCTGCCCGGCTGGACCGGCACCCGTGCCTGGATCCTCGCGCGGCCGATGTCGGGGTTTTCCGAGACGTTTTCGCATTACATCCTGGATGTCGCGCCACAAGGCGGCGCGCAAACCCCCGAGCCCGATCCGGGGGTCGAGGCCGTGCTGTTCGTCACCCAGGGCCACCCGAGCCTGACGCTGAACGGCTCCCCCCACTCGCTGGCCCCCGGCAGCTATACCTATCTGCCCCCCGCCGCCGACTGGCAGATCACCAACCCCGCCGACGCTCCCGCCAAAGTCCACTGGATCCGCAAGCTCTACGAACCCGCCCCCGGCTGGCCCGCCCCTGCCGCCTTCGTGACCCGCGATCAGGACCATGCCCCCGCCGCAATGCCCGACACCCGGGGCACCTGGGCCACCACGCGGTTTGTCGCCAACGACGACCTGAGCCACGACATGCAGGTGAACATCGTCACCTTCCAGCCCGGCGGCGTGATCCCGTTCGAGGAGACGCATGTGATGGAACACGGGCTTTACGTGCTGCAGGGCCGCGCGGTCTACAAGCTCAACACCGACTGGGTCGAGGTCGAGGCCGGCGATTTCCTGTGGCTGCGCGCCTTCTGCCCGCAGGCCTGCTACGCCGCAGGCCCCGGCCCGTTCCGCTATCTGCTCTACAAGGACATCAACCGCCACGCGAGGCTTCGCGGCCCCGGCGCTTTCGGACGGCCCTGATCCCCTTCACCTGCTCAAAATACCCCACGGGGGTGCGCCAGCGGGTTCGCCACCGGTTCCAGAAACCGTCGGCGCGGGGGGGCGTGAATCCCCCCGGCTTTTCCCGAAAAGGACCGCCATGCACCAGATCCGCTCCGAACCGCTGACCGCCGCCGCCTTCGCCCCGTTCGGCGATGTGCTGGAGGCCACCGGCGAGTCCCGCCTGATCAACGACGGGATGTGCCGACGCCACCACGACCGCGCCCGCCTCGACTTCGGCGATGCGCGTGCGGGCCTGTCGATCTTTCTCGCCGAACCCCGCGCCCTGCCCTATGCCCTGACCCTGATCGAGCGTCACCCCGAAGGCTCCCAGGCCTTCGTCCCGATGACCGACCACCCGTTCCTCGTCATCGTCGCCGCCGACCCGCAGGCCCGTCCCCGCGCCTTCCTGACCGATGGCCGCCAAGGCATCAACCTGCATCGCGGCACCTGGCATGGCGTGCTGACCCCGCTGCACGCCCCCGGCCTGTTCGCGGTAATCGACCGGATCGGCCCGACCCACAACCTGCAGGAACACCGCTATGCCGAGCCGTGGACCGTGATCGCCGGACACCCCGCCCCTTGACCCCGTGCCGCGCGCCGCCCACTGTCGATGCGACCTGACAAAGGCCTGCCGCCATGACCCCGATCCCCGGCCTGACCGCCCCCCCGTTGCCGGGGGCCGCCCGCCCCGGCCTGTGCACCGATTGCGGCGTGAGCCGGATCGGCGACGGGCGGGCCTGCGGGCAGGCCTGCCAGTTCATCCAGCCCGACTATCCCGGCTTGGAGTCCCGCAGCCACGGCCGCGCGGCGGACCCCGACCGTGGCGAAGAGGCGTTCTTCGGCGTGGCGCAGAAAATGCTGCGGGCCCGGCTGACCCAGCCCGCACCCGGCGCGCAATGGACCGGCATCACCACCACCCTCGCGGCCCGCCTGCTGGAAACCGGCGCGGTCGATGCGGTGCTGACCGTGGCCCCCGACCCGCACGACAGATGGAAACCCCTGCCGGTGATCGTGACGGACCCCGCAGCGATGGCGGCGGTGCGCGGCATGCGGATGGGATTTGCGCCCACGCTTGCGCTGCTGGAACCCGCCGCCGCCGCGGGGCACAAACGCATCGCCTTCATCGGCATCCCGTGTCAGGTCTACGCCCTGCGAAGCCTGGAGGCGTCGCTGGGGTTCGACCGCATCCACGTCATCGGCACGCCCTGTTCCGACAACACCACGACCGCGAACTTCCACACCTTCCTGAACCTGCTGGACCCCGCGCCTGATACCATCAGCTACCTTGAGTTTCGCACCGACTACAAAGTGGAGTTGCGCTATTCCGACGGCCGCCCGACCCGCGCCATCCCGTTTCTGTCGCTGCCGATCAGCCAGTTGTCCGCCGACTTCTTCCCGCTGACCTGCAAGACCTGCGTCGATTACACCAACCGGCTGGCCGACATCACCGTGGGATATATGGGTGGCGACGGCGACCAATGGCTTATCGTCAGGAATGACCGGGGAGCCGAACTGCTGGCGCTGCTGGAACCCGGCCTCACCATCAAACCCCTGACCGACAAAGGCAACCGCACCGGCGCCGTCAAGGGCTTTTTGACCAACACCGCGCTGGCCGCAGGCGGCATGCCGCTGCGCCGGATGCCGGACTGGCTGCGGCCGATCGTCAGCTTCCTGCAACCGCGAACCGGCCCGCGCGGCCTGGAATTCGCCCGCGCAAGGGTCGAGATGAAGGCGGTGGAAACCGTTCTGCACCTGCGCCGCGCCCATCCCGCCCGGATCAAGAACATGATCCCCGCCCATGTCTGGCGGCTGGTCGCCCGCTATGGCCTGACCCCGGAACCGGACGAAACGCGCGATCCCCCGCCATGACGACAGTCCCGCACAAAAGCCTGAAATCCCGCATCCGCACGCTCTACGAAGGCCGGACCGAGGCTTCCGACCATTTCCGTTATGGCCTGCTGGCCTTCGATCTGCTGACCATCGCCTTCCTGATCACCACATCTTTCGTGGCGCGCGGCCAGCATATCGAGCTGTTGGACATCGCGATCGGCGTGGTCATCCTCGCGGATGTCGCGGCCCGGCTGTGGATTTCGCCGCGCCCGTTGCGCGACCTGCTCCACCCCTACGGTCTGGCCGATCTGGCGGTGATCCTGTCGCTCTTCTCGCCGGTCTGGGGCGAGGGGCTGGCCTTCCTGCGCGTGTTGCGGCTGTTCCGGGTGCTGCATTCGGCCCAGACCCTGCGCCAGTTGCGCGAGGATTTTTCCACCTTCCGCCGCCACGAAACCACCCTGCGCGCCGCCGCCAACCTGTGCGTGTTCATCTTCCTGATGACGGCACTCGTGTATCAGACCCAAAGCCCGATCAACGACAAGATCAACAACTACGTCGATGCGCTCTATTTCACCGTCACCACGCTGTCGACCACCGGCTTCGGCGACATCACCCTGATCGGCAACGGCGGCAAGCTGCTTTCGGTCGTCATCATGATCTTCGGCATCTCGCTGTTCCTTCGGTTGATCCAGGTGATGTTCCGCCCGACCAAGGTGGTCCACAAATGCCCCGTCTGCGGCCTGCAGCGCCATGACCCCGACGCGGTGCATTGCAAGGCCTGCGGGCAGGTCCTGAACATTCCGGATGACGGTTTCGACTGACCCTCACCGCATCAGCAGGGCGACATCCAGCATCCGGTTGGAAAATCCCCATTCGTTGTCATACCAGCCGAACACCCGCAGCATCCCGCCCGCCGTGACCCGGGTTTGCGGGCAGGCCATCACCACGCTTTCGCCCCGCGCCCGCAGGTCGGACGACACGAGGGGCAGGTCGGTCGCCCCGATCACCCCGCCCGTGCTGCGAAACAGCGCATTCACCGCCCCCGCATCCGGCACCCGGTCCAGCATCACCGCCAGATCCACCGCGCTGACGCTGGCCACCGGCACCCGCACCGCCGACCCCTCGATCCGCCCGGCAAGGTGCGGCAACACCTGATCCAGCAACCGCTGCGCGCTGGTGGTCGTCGGCACCATCGACAGCGCCGCCGCCCGGCTGCGCGCGAAATCCGCCGCCGGGGCATCCACGGTCGGCTGGCTGCCGGTGTAGCAATGGATCGTCGTCATCGACCCGGTGACGATCCCGAACGCCCCGTCCAGCAGCTTGACCAGGGGCGCCAGCGCATTGGTGGTGCAGGACGCGTTCGACACCAGCCGCTGATCGCGCAACCCCGCCTCGTTCGCCCCCAGCACCACGGTATACTCCGCCGCCGCCAGCGGCCCCGACACCAGAACCCGGCCGGCCCCCGCCGCCAGACCCCGCGCCGCAAGCTCGGCCCGCCCGGTGCAGTCCATCACCAGATCGACGCCGCGCAGGTCCATCCCCGACAGGTCCGCCTCGCGGTGCAGCGGCACCCGCCGCCCGTCCACCACCAGCGCGCCGCCCTCCAGTGCCACCGTCCCGCGATAGACCCCGAACACCGAGTCATACTCGAACAGGTAGGCGCACATCTCGGCCGCCGCGATGTCGTTGATCCCGACGATCTGGATCGCGGGCCACCCGCCCGATGCCCAGGCCCGCACCACCGACCGCCCGATCCGCCCGAACCCGTTGACAAACACCCGCATCGCACCGCCCCAACCTCTGCCCAACCCAGCCCGGCCCGGCCCCGGCGACAGACCACAGCAACGGGCCGGGATCAACACCCCGGCCCCGGTTTCCTGCTGGCCCAAATATCCCCCGCGGAGCGTCCCACCCAAGCCGCAAGGCCTGCAGCTCACACCTCGACGACCATCCCCAGCCCGCGCTCCACCGCCCGGCGCAGGGCAACCCCGGCCACCGCCAGATCCTGCAACCCCACACCCGTGCCGTCGAACAGCGTGATCTCGCCGTCCGACCGCCGCCCCGGATGCGCCCCGATCAGCACCTCGCCCAAGGGCACGATGTCGCCCGCCGCGATCAACCCCGCCGCCACCGCATGCTGCGCCTCGCCGATGGTTACCGACTGCGCCACCTCATCGGTGAACACCATGGCCTGCGCCAGCAGCGCAGGCTCGATCTCCTGCTTGCCCACCGTGTCCGTCCCCATGCAGGCCAGATGGACCCCGGGCGACACATGCGCCAGCGCCAGCGAAAACGCGGGGCTGGAGGTGATGGTGATGATCACGTCCGCCTCGCGCATCCGATCCAGCCCCACCGCCTCGAACGGCAGGCCCAGGTCCGCCGCAATCGCCCCCAGTTTGGGCAGCATTTCGGGGTGCAGGTTCCAGCCGATCACCCGGTCGAACCGCCGCGCCTTCGCCGCCGCGCGCAACTGGAACCCCGCCTGATGCCCGGCCCCCACGATCCCCAACACCCGCGCATCGGCCCGTGCCAGCCGGTCGATCGAAATCGCGCTCGCCGCCGCCGTCCGCAAGGCCGTCAGCAGGTTCCCCCCGACCATCGCCACGGGCCGCCCAGTTTCCGGGTCGAACAGGAACACGCTCGACTGGTGGTTGATCATCCCGCGCGCCGCGTTGCCCGGAAAATACCCCCCCGCCTTCACGCCCATGCTGCCCGCGGCCCGGTCCAGCCCCGACTTGAAGCCATACTGGCGCCCCTCGCCCAACGCCTCGCGCACCACCGGAAAGTTCGTGGCCTCCCCCCGTGCCATCGCCGCGAACACCGCCTCCACCGCCACAAAGGCATCCTCGGGTGACACCAGCCCGGCAATCAGTCCTTCGGGAACAATCCGCATGGCAACCCCCATCACCTGTTCATAAATATCCCCGCCGGAGGCTCCGGCGAGGCAGCCTGGCAAAGCCGTGCCGGACTAATACGCCTTGCCGCGCGCCGACACCGGCCAGACGACCTCGACCTTGCCGCCCCGCACGCCCACATACCAGTCGTGCACGTTGCAGGTCGGGTCGCAATGCCCGGGTACCAGCCGCAGCTTGTCGTTGACCTTCAGCACGCCGGCCGGATCCTCGATCACCCCATGCTCGTCCGAGCATTTCACATACTTCACATCCGTCCGCCCATAGATCACCGGCAGGCCCGAATCCACCGACTGCGCCTTCAACCCCGCATCGCAGATCGCCTTGTCGGCCTTGGCGTGCGACATGATGCTGGTCAGGATGAACAGCGCGTTCTCCCATTCCCCCTGATCGATCCGCTTGCCCTCGGCATCCAGAATCCGGCCATAATCCGCATCCATGAACGCATAGGACCCGCACTGCAACTCATTGTAAACGCCAGATGTTCCTTCGAAGTAATAGCTGCCGGTGCCGCCGCCGCCCACGATGTCGCAGTCCATCCCCAATCCTGCCAGCGTGTCGACCGCGTCCTTGACCATCGCCACCGCGATCTCGATCTTCGCCTTGCGGTCCTCATAGCGGTCCATGTGCTGCATCGCGCCCTGATAGGCCTGGATGCCCGCGAACTTCAGCCCCGGGGCCGCTTCAATCGCCTGTGCGATGGCCACAACTTCCGGCGTGGTCTTCACCCCGCAGCGCCCGGCCCCGCAGTCGATTTCCACCAGACATTCGATCTGCGTGCCATGCCGCACCGCCGCCGCCGACAGATCGGCCACATTTTCCAGCATGTCGACACAGCAGATCGCCCGCGCGCCCAGTTTCGGCAACCGCGCAAGACGGTCGATCTTGGCCGGATCGCGCACCTGGTTGCTGACCAGCACATCCCTGATCCCGCCGCGCGCGAACACTTCCGCCTCGCTCACCTTCTGGCAGCAGACCCCGACCGACCCGCCGAGGCGTTCCTGCAGCAGTGCGACATCGACCGACTTGTGCATCTTGCCATGCACCCGGTGCCGCATCCCGTGCGATTTGGCGAAATCGCCCATCTTCACGATGTTGCGCTCCAGCGCGTCCAGATCCAGCACCAGACACGGCGTCTGGATGTCCGCCTCGGCCATCCCCGGCAGCGCGGGAATGTCATAGCCGACCTCAAGCCCTTCGAACGATACGATCTTGTTCATGGAAACCTCCGTTGGCCCTTACATCCAGGGCAGTTTGTCCAGATCGACGTTGCCGCCGGTGATGATGATGCCGACCTTCAACCCCCTGAAGACCGACGGATTTTTCAGAACCGCAGCGACGGGCACGGCGCAGGACGGCTCGATGATGATCTTCATCCGCTTCCACACCAGCTTCATCGCCTCGACGATTTCATCTTCGGAAACCGTCAGGATGTCAGTGACGTGCCGCTGCACAAAATGCCATGTCAGGTCCTTCAGCGGCACCTTCAACCCGTCCGCCACTGTTTCGGGCGCGTCGTCGGCGATGATGTGCCCGGCGCGGAAGCTGCGCGCGGCATCGTCGGCCATCTCCGGCTCGCCCGCATAAATCTTGACCCCCGGCGCGGTGCTGGACACTGTCAGGCAGGTGCCCGAGATCATGCCGCCGCCGCCGATCGGCGCGATCACCGCATCCAGCCCCGGCACCTGGGCCAGCAACTCGCGGCTGCAGGTCGCTTGCCCCGCGATCACCCGCGGGTCATTGTAGGGATGCACGAACTCCGCCCCCGTCTCGGCCACCACCTGCGCAAACACCGCCTCGCGCGAGGTGGTCGAGGGCTCGCACTCCACCACGCGGCCGCCATAGCCCCGCACCGCGTCCTTCTTGGCCTGGGGGGCCGTGCGCGGCATCACCACCGTGCAGGGTATGCCTCGCCGCCCGGCAGCATAGCTGAGACACAGCCCGTGGTTGCCGCTGGAATGGGTCGCAACCCCCCGCGCCGCCTGTTCATCGCTCAACCCGAACACCGCATTCGACGCCCCGCGTGCCTTGAACGCCCCCGCCTTCTGGAAATTCTCGCATTTCCAGTGCAGGTCGGCCCCGGTCAGGGCATTGAACCAGCTCGACGTCAGCACCGGCGTCACATGGGTATGCGCCGCAATCCGCGCCGCTGCCGCCTCGACGTCCGCATAGGTGGGAATATACATCACGCCGCCGCCTTCACTGCAACAGACCCGCCCCGATAGAACTCCTGCGCCGCCGCCACGCCAGACCCCAGCGTGACGGGCCAGCCCAGATCGGCCATGCACATCTCGGCGGTCGCCAGCCCGGCCAGCATCATCACATCGGTCAACATCCCCAGATGCCCGATGCGGAACACCTTTCCCGCCACTTCGCCCAGGCCGACGCCAAAGGCCACACCGTATTTCGACGCCGCGAGTTGCACGAGGTCCGTGCCATTGCACCCGCCCGGCACCACCACCGCCGTGACCGTGTCGGAATACAACTCAGGCGACACCGCACAGGGCACCATCCCCCAGGCTGCCACCGCGCGCCGCACGCCTTCCGCCAGCCGCGCATGCCGGGCATAGACCGCCCCCAGCCCTTCGTCCTCCAGCAGTTCCACGGCCCGCGCCAGCCCCGCGATCAGCCCCACCGGCGGGGTATAGGGAAATCCGCCCGCCGCATTGGTCCGCAGCATGTCCTTCAGGTCGAAAAAACAACGCGGCAGCCGCGCGCCCTCCATCGCCGCGATGGCCTTCGGCGACACGCCCAGAATGGCCAACCCCGCAGGCAGCATGAACCCCTTCTGCGACCCGGCGATGGCGATATCCACCCCCCAGCCGGCCATGTCGAACGGCATCGAGCCGATCGACGACACGCCATCGACGAACAGCAGCGCCGGGTGATCTCCCATCGCCGCCCGGAGGCCCGCGATATCCGACTTCACCCCCGTCGCGGTTTCATTGTGCGTGGCCAGCACCGCCTTGATCCGGTGACCCGCGTCCGCCCGCAACGCCGCCCCGATCGCCGCCAGCGGTGCGCCCTGCCCCCACGGCACCTCGATCACCTGCACATTCAGCCCCAGCCGCTGGCACATGTCGATCCAGCGGTGCGAAAACATCCCGAACCGCGCCGCCAGCACCGTGTCGCCGGGGCTCAGCGTGTTGGTCATCGCCGCTTCCCAGCCCCCCGTGCCGGTCGAGGGCAGCACGATCACCTCGCCCTCGGCCATGCCAAGCACCCGCCGCACCCCGGCGACCGCCGGCCGGAACAGCCGCGCGAAGGCAGGCGATCGGTGGTCCAGCGTCCCGATATCCACCGCCTTGCGGATCGCCTCGGGGATGTTGGTCGGGCCGGGAATGAAAACGGGGTTCTGCGACATCACATGCTCCTTCTGCGTGCAGCAACCCTACGCAGGGACCCTTCCGCGCGCAATTTTTTCGAAAATGTTTTTCAGCCGTAGAAGGATGTGCTAAAATCAAATTGATTCAAGGACTCGGGCTTTTTCACCGGGTGCAACCGCCAGACCGCAGGAAAAGAAATGTCCACCGAACCCCGCCCGCGCGGCCGCCCCCGGGCGTTTGCCGACAAGACAGACCAGAATACCGTGCAGGCACTGGACCGCGCGCTCGATCTGCTCGAAATGCTCGCCGCCACACCGGGTCGCACGCTGTCCGACCTCGCCGCCGAGGCGGACCTGCCGGTGGCCACGGTGTTCCGGGCGCTGGCAACGCTGCAGGCCCACGGCATGGTCGAATCCGAGGATCCCGGCCAGTTCTGGCACATCGGCCCCGGGGCCTTCCGCATCGGGTCGGCTTTCCTGCGCCGCACCAAGGTGGTCGAGCGGTCGCGCGCGCCGATGGACCATCTGATGCGCGAAACCGGCGAAACCGCGAACCTCGGCATCGAATCGGGCGACGAGGTGCTGTTTCTGGCGCAGGTCGAAACCACCAACGCCATCCGCGCCTTCTTCCCGCCGGGCACCATGGCGCCCATGCATGTGTCGGGCATCGGCAAGGCCCTGCTGGCGTGGTATCCCGAGGCAAAGGTGGCGGGAATCCTCGCCCGCAAGGGGATGCAGCGGTTCACCACCCTGTCGCTGTCCTCCGAATCCTCGTTGCGGCGCGATCTGGCCCGCACCCGCGAACGCGGCTTTGCCATCGACGATCAGGAACGCAACGACGGCATGCGCTGTGTCGCCGCGCCGATCTTCAACGCGCATGCCGAACCCGTCGCAGGCCTGTCGGTCTCCGGCCCGGCCTTCCGCATGGGCCTGTCCGAAGCGAACAGGTTCGGCGCCCTGGTGCAGGCGGCGGCCGACAAGGTCACGGCGGCCACCGGCGGCATCCGCCCGTAACACGCCCCCCTTCATCATCCGTTCAAAAATATCCCGGGGTCCGGGGCAGCGCCCCGGGTCTTGCAGCCGGACAGCCCCGACCACGCAACACCGCCCCCGAACGCCCTACCCCGTCGCAAACGGCAGCGACTTCGCCCCGAAACCGGATTTCACTGCGGCAAACCCGAGGTGCCCATGAAGATTGCCACGATCCGCGCCACCCCCGTCCTGATCCCGCTCGAGGCGCCCTATGTCTGGTCCTACGGCGTGCTCGACGGTTTCACCAAATGCGTGGTCGAGGTGGAAACCACCGACGGTCTGGTGGGCATCGCCGAAGCCCCCAGTGCCGGGGCCGCCCGCCTGATCGACGGGTTCGCGCCCCTGTTGCAGGGCCGCGACCCGCTGGATATCGCCGGGCTGGAACGCCGCGTCCTGCCGTCGATGCCCGCCGCCCATTCCGTCACCGATTATGCCCTGCGCGCCGCCTGGGGCGCGGTCGAGATCGCCCTGTGGGACCTGCGCGGCAAACTGTGGGGCCAACCCGTCGCCAACCTGCTGGGCGGCATCCACCGCACGGCCATCCCTTTCACCGACTACTTCGGGTTCCGCCTGCCGGGGCCGGGGGTCAAGGGCGAGGCCAGCGTGCAGGATATCGTGGACGCCTGCCTTCACTTGCGCGACACCCACGGCACCACCTGGTTCGAAGGCAAGATCAGCGACCCCGACCTGCGCGCCAACATCACCCTTCTGACCGCGCTGCGCGACGCGCTCGGCCCCGACGCGCTGCTGCGGATCGACAGCAATCAGGCGTTTTCGCTGCCCTCGGCCCTGTATCTCGCCCCCGCTTTCGACGAGTTGGGCCTGCGCAACTGGGAAGACCCGACGCCCGACTGGACGCAGATGCGCAAACTGCGCGCCCGGACCCGCATCCCGTTCTCCGGCCACAACACCGACCTCGGCAAGGCGGCGGCCTATGGCGTGCCCGATGCCATCGTGTCGGATGTGGCGGGGCTCGGGGGGTTTTCCGCGATGCTGCGCTTCGTCTCGGGATGCCAGGCCCATGGCATCGACTTCTGGTGCTATTCGGGCGGATCGGGGCTGGAAACCGCGGCCTTCCTGCACGCCTGCGCCGCCCACCCGCATATCCGCGAACCCAACCAGTCGCTGTTGCGCTGGCAACCTTTCGACGTGATCGCCGAGGGTCCGTTCAGCCCCAGGGCCAACCACCTGTCCTTGCCGCCCGGCCCCGGTCTGGGCGTGACGCTGGACCCCGACCGGCTGGCCTTTGCCGCGCGCCTGCTGGTGGAACGCGGGCCGCCCGACAAATACCGCGATCCTGCCGCACCGGGCCGGATGCGCCGGATGCCGCTGGTCTAACCTCCGCCCCCCCCCGCAGATCGGGTGCCTCCCCTCCCCCTTGGGGGGCGGGGAGGGGGGTGGGATCAACGGCGGCACCAGACCGGACCCCCTTCCCAAACCGCGCCTTGCGGTGTCTAGTGTCGCAAAACCGACAAGGACACCGCCGATGCTGATGCGCAAATCCGCCCACCCCGCCCGGACCATCCCCGCCAGCGAAGCGGCCGCCTTGGTGCAATCCGGCATGTGGATCGATTATGCGGCCGGTCTGCTGCAGCCCGACGTGTTCGACGCCGCCCTCGCCGCCGACCGGGACCGCCTGCACGACGTCAAGATCCGCTCCTGTCTGTCCACCAGGCCCCGCGCCGTTCTGGAACAAGACCCGGACGGCGCGCATTTCTACAACCTCAACCTGCACTTCACCGGCTATGACCGCAAGAAGCACGATGCGGGCCGTGTCGGCTATCTGCCTGTGAACCTTGGCGAAATCCCGGACTACTACCGCCGCTTCATTCCGCCGGTCGACCTGCTGGTGCTGAAAACCTGCCGGATGGACGATCAGGGAATGTTCAACTTCTCCTGCATGAACCTGTGGCACCGCGCGATCATCGAACGGGCGAAATGCGTGATCGTCGAAGTGACCGACGGCCTGCCCTATGCACTCGGCCCCGACAACGGCGTGCACATCTCGGAAGTCGACTACATCATCGAGGGCGACAACACCCCCGCCACCGAAGTGCCGAACCCGCAGGCGACCGATGTGGACCGCGCCGTGGCGCATCTGATCAGCGACGAGATCGAGGACGGCGCCTGCCTGCAGATCGGCATCGGCGGCATGCCGAACGCGGTGTGCAGCGAGTTGTTGAATTCCTCCGCCCGCGATCTGGGGGTGCATACCGAAATGCTGACCGATGGCATCGTGGACCTGTATCTCGCGGGCCGGATCAACGGGTCGCGCAAGCAGTTGAACCCCGGCAAGATCGCCTATTCCTTCGCGCTCGGCACGAAAAAGCTGTATGACGCCATCCACCGCAACCCCGACCTGATCGCCTGCCCGGTGGATTACACCAACCTGCCGCAGAACATCCTGCAGAACGACCGGGTGGTGTCGATCAACAACACCACCCAGATCGACCTGCAGGGCCAGTGCGCCTCTGAATCCGACGGCTTCCGGCACATCTCGGGCACCGGCGGCCAGTTGCAATTCGTGCGCGGGGCCTATGCGTCCAAGGCGGGCAAGTCGTTCATCTGCCTGTCCTCGACCTATGGCAAACGCGGCGCGCCGCAAAGCCGCATCGTGCTGTCGCTGACCCCCGGCAACATCGTGACGACGCCCCGGTCGGACGTGATGTATGTCGTCACCGAATACGGCATGGTGAACCTCAAGGGCAAATCGGTGCCCGAACGGGCGCAAGCCCTGATCTCGATCGCCCACCCCGATTTCCGCGAAGACCTGACGCGCCAGGCCCACGACCACCGCCTGATCCCGCGCGGCTTCACGTTCTGAGGATGGTCAAGCGCGGGCGGCCGCGGGCGGGTTCGGGCCACGTCCGGGGCGAGATGGGGGGGCTCTTGCACTCAGCGGACGCAACGGGCTGAAAACTGCGCGCACCAGGACCAAGCGCACAGCGGGCAATTGCTTGGATGACCCGGTGCCCGACCTCTGCCCCGAAACGCAGCGCAAGCGCGGGCTGCCATGAGAGATTGGCGCGGCCCCGGCCCCGCTTGCAGGTCCTTGCTGAATGGCCGGGAAGGGACCTTCCAGCCCTGGCGCTCTGCCCCAACCCCCTTGCTGGTCCTGCTGGGACCGTTTTCGAAGATGTGCCTGCGGCGACAGAGTATCGTGGCGATGATCCGGCACAAGGGCTATGTTACTGGAATTACATGCATCCCCGCGTCTGAACACCCCAAGAAGCGATGCAGCGTCACGGCCGGACGGCCAAGGATGGCGGCTGGTTTCTCGTTCCCGAACAACAGGCTGAAGCGTTGTGATGGCGGAGGGAACGGGACAGGGGTCGAATCTTCTCTGAGCCGGATGGGCTCTGATCCGGGGTGCCGGAACTGCGCTTGCGACTGCCACCACGGCGTTTCCAATCACGGCAAGGCCCCGAACAGTCGTCTGCAAAGCGTGAAGGCGCGGTCGGAGCGGCGCAGGATCTCTACCTCGCCGAGGGGTCCGATTGTGCCGAGCGCCTGCCGGAACTGGGTCTCGCCGAACAGCAGGGCGATGTAGGTCTCGGCGGCATCTTCCGCGCCGTGGTCTGCCCGGAACGTTCCTGACGCCTCCAGCGCCTGCATCAGCGACACGATCAGCGGAAAGATCGCATCCCTGGCCAACTCGTCGATCGCCTGGGCCAGGGTGCCTGTCTCGGTCGCATCCGTTACGGCAGCCCGGTTCATCGTGATCGCCTTGATGTCGGTGGTGAAGCGCAGAAGCACCGGTCCCAGTTGTTCCAGCGCATGCAGTGGGTCATTGAACCGCGCCGGGTTTGCCGGAGGCTGATTGACATTAGTTACGCGGCCATGGCTTCAGTTTCCAGAGTTGCGTAGAAGATTGCTTCGGCTTCCGCGGGCGGGATGTTCCCGATGGGTTCGAGCA
>Ga0247831_1000405_pt1 | contig 94170 bp, 95 predicted proteins | sample LaCruzMarch2015__9_FD_192406 | JGI IMG/M metagenome (GOLD analysis project Ga0247831, IMG submission 192406) | Freshwater microbial communities from meromictic Lake La Cruz, Castile-La Mancha, Spain - LaCruzMarch2015_1m | ecosystem: Environmental > Aquatic > Freshwater > Lake | place: Spain...
TCGCCTTGGCGAGGCACTTCATCCCGCGCGGCTTCGAGCTTCATTTGTTGCAGTCCGCTCTTGATGGCTTTGAGGTCGCCCTTTTGGGCGTTGGCAGCGGCAAGGGCCGCCACTTCGGCCTCGACCAAAATGCGGGCGCTCATGACCTCCAGAGGCCCCCAGTTGGCCGGGGTGTTGTCGTCTGACTCTGCCGTGGATGCTGCCGACTTGGCCCCTGTGTTTTGCCGCACATAAATGCCAGACCCCGTGCGCACCTCGATCATGCCTTCGACCTCCAGCGCGATCAGGGCTTCGCGCACCGAAGGGCGGCTCACGCCCAATTGGATGGCGAGGTCACGTTCAGCCGGCAGACGCGAGCCCAGCGCGAACTCGCCCGACGCCATCAGCTGCCGAAGCTGCTCGGCAATCTGGCGGTAAAGGCGCTGCGGGGCAACGGTATGCAAGGGCATGGGGAATCAGGGATAACGTGAATTGGACAAGTGGTCAGACCAGTTGCACAATCATCACATGATCAAAAGCCATTGCAACTCCGCACAAACCCGCATGGCGGCTGTCACGCAAACGACGCACGGTGCGGTGGAGATGTCTCATGCTGCAAGGCCTTGAAACCCACAATGCGGCATGTGTCGCTGCAGGTGCCGCTGCTGGCAGCTGATCTCTTTCGCCTGTTTTTTTACCCTCCCTGCTGCCCCACATGACCCCCGTCACCATTGACCGCGTGAGCCTTCGGCAAGTCAACTTGCCACCTAAGGTTTTGCGCACCGACGCCATCCAGTCCTTTGTGACGCAAGAAACGATTTTGCTCACGCTCCATTGCAGCGACGGCATCGCGGCCACGGGCTACGCTTACACGATTGGCACCGGTGGCTCTTCGGTCATGGCATTGCTCAAGGACCACCTGGCGCCGCGCCTCGTCGGCCGCAACCCGGTCTTGGTCGAGGCCATCTGGAAAGACCTGTTTTTTCACACCCATGCTACCGCCGTGGGGGCCATGACCAGCCTGGCGCTGGCGTGTGTGGACACCGCCTTGTGGGACTGGCGTGCGCAAAGCCAGGGCTTGCCGCTGTGGCAGCTGCTGGGCGGGGCGCAGCCGCGCGTACCGCTTTACACCACCGAAGGCGGCTGGCTGCATTTGTCGCCCCAAGCGCTGGTGGACCAAACGCTGGAGGCGCAAGCCCAAGGCTTCAAGGGCGCCAAGATCAAGATTGGCCGCCCTCATGTGAGCGAAGACGTGGCGCGCCTCTCTGCGGTGCGCGATGCGGTGGGGCCAGGCTTTGAGCTGATGACCGATGCCAACCAAGGCTTCAACCGGGCCGAAGCAGTGCGCCGGGCGCGGGCTTTTGACGGTCTGGGATTGGCTTGGATGGAAGAGCCCTTGCCCGCCGGAGACGTGTCCGGCCACCGCCAGTTGCGCGAGCACACCACCATCCCTGTGGCGGTGGGTGAATCGATGTACCACCCGATGCAGTTTCGCGAATACCTGGAGCAGGGCGCTTGCTCGATCGTGCAGCCCGATGTGGCGCGTATTGGCGGTATCACGCCATGGATCAAAACCGCGCACCTGGCAGAAACCTTTGACGTGGCGGTGTGCCCGCACTTCTTGATGGAGTTGCATGTGAGCCTGTGCGCGGCCGTGCCCAACGCCACCTGGGTCGAATACATTCCGCAGCTCGATGACATCACCACCTCGCGCATGCAGGTTCGGGACGGTTTTGCACTGCCCCCCGAAACCCCTGGCCTGGGCATCGCCTGGGACTGGGCCGCCATCACCGCCAAACAAATCACCCAACTGGAGATCAAAGCACCATGAGACTCAAAGGAAAAATTGCACTCGTCACCGCCGCCGGGCAAGGCATTGGCCAAGCGGCGGCATTGGCCATGGCCGCTGAGGGCGCGACGGTCTATGCGACCGATGTGAACGCCGAGCTGCTCAAGTCTTACCAAGGCGTGGCGAATGTTCACACCGCCGTGCTGAACGTGCTCGACAAAAAAGCGATTGCCGCCCAAGTGGCCAGCCTGCCGCGCATCGACATCATCTTCAACTGCGCAGGCTTTGTGCACAACGGCAGCATCGAACTGGCCACCGACGAGGATTGGGACTTCGCCTTCAACCTGAACGTGCGCTCGCAGTTCTGGATGATCCAAGCGGCCATCCCCAAAATGCTGGCGCAGTTTGAAAAAGACGGCCAGGGGGGCAGCATCATCAACATGGCCAGCGTGTGCTCCAGCGTTCGCGGCCTGCCCAACCGTTTCATCTATGGTGCGAGCAAAGCGGCCGTCATTGGCTTGACCAAGAGCGTGGCGGCCGATTATGTGCGCAAGGGCATTCGCTGCAATTGCATTTGCCCCGGCACCGTAGACACGCCTTCGCTGCAAGACCGCATCAACAGCTATGCCGACCCGGTGCAGGCGCGGCAGGACTTCATCAACCGCCAGCCCATGGGGCGTTTGGCGCAGGCGCACGAGATCGCGCCCATCGTCACCTTCCTCGCTTCCGACGAATCCATCTTCGCCACCGGCAATGCCTACATGGTCGACGGTGGCATGACCATTTGATCCGCCACACCTCAACCGCAGAAAGACACACATGAACTTGCTTGACATGAAAGGCCGCCACGCGGTCATCACTGGTGGGGCCACCGGTCTGGGCTATGCCATCGCGCAGCGCATGCTCGCATCCGGTGCACCGGTCACCATTTGGGACCGCGATGTGGTGGGCATGGCCCAAGCGGCCGAGCAACTGCGCAAGGGCCAGCTGGGTGCGGTGGTCAACACCGTGCAGGTCGATGTGGCCGACCATGCCTCGGTGGTGCAAGCCACCGCGCAGACCACGGCGCTGGCGGGTGTCGATGTGCTGGTCAACAGCGCCGGCATCACCGGCCCCAACGTCAAAGTGTGGGATTACCCGGTCGATGCCTGGAAGCAGGTGTTCGATGTGAACGTGCACGGCTTGTTCCATTGCTGCCGCGAAATCAGCGCCCACATGAAGTCGCGCAACTACGGGCGCATCGTCAACATCGCCTCGGTCGCGGGCAAAGACGGTAACCCCAACGCCAGCGCTTACAGCGCGAGCAAGGCCGCCGTGATTGGGCTGACCAAATCGCTGGGCAAAGAGTTGGCCGACACCGGCGTGCGCGTCAACTGTGTCACCCCGGCGGCTGTGAAGACGGCGATTTTTGATCAAATGACGCCCGAGCACATCGCGTTCATGCTCTCCAAGATCCCGATGGCCCGCTTTGGCGAGCCCGAAGAAGTCGCCGCCATGGTGACTTGGCTGAGCACCGAAGAATGTTCCTTTTCCACCGGCGCGGTCTTTGACCTGTCCGGCGGCCGCTCCACGTATTGATTCTTTTGAAAACTGAAAGGCAACCATGAAACTCGTTCGCTATGGCCAACCCGGCAAAGAAAAACCCGGCCTGATCGACGCCGACGGCCGCTTGCGCGACCTGAGCAGCGTCGTCAAAGACATCTCGCCCGACCAACTGAACGACAAGGCCCTGGCCAAACTGGCCAAGGTCAAGACCGACAAGCTGCCCCTGGTGCGCGGCAAAAAACGCTTCGGCACGCCCATCTCGTACACCAGCAAGTTCATCGCCATCGGCCTGAACTACGCCGACCATGCGGCCGAGTCGAACATGCCCATTCCGGCCGAGCCGATTGTGTTCACCAAAACCATCTCTTGCATTCAAGGTGCGGATGACGACGTGATGCTGCCCAAAGGCTCCAAGAAAACCGACTGGGAAGTCGAGCTGGGCATCGTCATTGGCACCCGCACCCGCTATGTCACTCAAAAGGACGCCTTGAACCATGTGGCCGGCTATTGCGTGGTCAACGACGTGAGCGAGCGTGAATACCAGCTCGAGCGCGGCGCCACTTGGGACAAGGGCAAGGGTTGCGACACCTTCGGCCCCGTGGGTCCTTGGTTGGTCACGCGCGACGAAGTGCCCAACCCCCAAGCCTTGGGCATGTGGCTCGATGTGAACGGCGTGCGCTTTCAAACCGGTAACACCAAGACCATGATCTTTGGCGTGGCCAAACTTGTGAGCTACGTCAGCCAATTCATGACGCTGGAGCCAGGCGACATCATCACCACCGGCACACCGCCGGGCGTGGGCATGGGTGTCAAGGTCGACGGCAAGTCTGCGCCTGTGTATTTGAAGCGCGGCGACGTCATGCGTTTGGGTATCGACGGTCTGGGCGAGCAGACCCAAAAAGTGGTGGCCTTCAAGCTCTGAGTCGCTGGCAAGGCGCATGGCCTGGGCCTTCAGCCCTGCCATGCGTCCGTCCGTTTGACAGGCTGCACGCCAGTCTGCGCCCAGTACCGGTTCGCTGGGTCAGTGGGATGGCCAATCGAAACATCTACACTTGGGGCCTATGTCTGAGTCCACATTCCCCCTCCAAACCGCCCCCCCAACCGCACCTGTTCAAACGGTCGCCATTTCACTGGACGACCGCAGTTACGACATCCAGATTGGTCAAGGCCTGTTGGGCCGCACTGAAACTTGGGTCGGCTTGCCCAAGGCGAGCACCGCCATGATCGTGACCAACGACACGATTGCCCCGCTGTACGAAGCCGCGTTGCGCAGCGCCATCGCCCCGCATTACAAACAAGTGCACACCGTGGTGCTGCCCGATGGCGAGGCGCACAAAGACTGGCCAACTCTGAACTTGATTTTTGACGCGCTGCTGGGCCACGGTTGCGATCGCAAAACCGTGCTGTTTGCCTTGGGCGGCGGTGTGGTGGGCGACATGACGGGCTTTGCGGCCGCCAGTTACATGCGCGGTGTGCCCTTTGTGCAGGTGCCGACCACGCTTTTGTCGCAGGTCGACTCGTCGGTGGGTGGCAAAACCGCCATCAACCACCCGTTGGGCAAAAACATGATCGGTGCGTTTTACCAACCCGTGCGGGTGGTGTGCGACCTGAACACGCTGGTCACCTTGCCCTCGCGCGAGTTGAGCGCGGGCCTGGCCGAAGTCATCAAATACGGCCCGATTGCCGACATGGCTTTCCTCGATTGGATCGAGGCCAACATCGACGCCCTGATCGCACAAGACCCGGCCGCGATGGCGCACGCTGTCCAGCGCAGCTGCGAGATCAAGGCCTGGGTGGTCGGGCAAGACGAGCGCGAAGCGGGCTTGCGCGCCATCCTCAACTTTGGCCACACTTTTGGCCATGCCATCGAAGCCGGTCTGGGCTTTGGCGTCTGGCTGCACGGCGAGGCGGTGGGTTGCGGCATGGTCATGGCGGCCGAGCTGTCGCAGCGTCTGGGCAAGGTCGATGCTGCTTTTGTGGCACGCCTGCGCGCCTTGATTGAGCGTGCGGGGCTGCCGGTGCGCGGCCCCATGATTGATGCGACCGACAACGCAGGCCATTACATCGAACACATGCGCCTCGATAAAAAAGCCATCGGCGGCGATATCCAGTTTGTGGTGATCGATGGGCCTGGCAAAGCCACTGTGTGCGGTGCGCCCGATGCCATGGTGCGCGAGGTGATCAACGCCTGCTGCGCCTGAGGCGCTGCGATGTTGCTCAGCGATTCATCACCCGGGTCTGTGCAAGCAGTCGGCCCTTTGTCGCCCCTGGCCTGCGACCCGGCGCAAACCCGGGGTCGACGGTTTGCTGAAGCCGCAGCGCCCACGCGCAATGCGTATCAAAGAGACCGCGACCGCATCGTGCACTCCACCGCGTTCCGGCGGCTGGTTTACAAGACGCAAGTCTTTCTGAACCATGAAGGCGATTTGTTTCGCACGCGGCTCACGCACTCGCTCGAAGTTGCGCAGCTGGGCCGCTCCATAGCCCGCGCCCTGGGCCTGAACGAGGATTTGGTGGAAGCCATTGCGCTGGCGCACGACTTGGGCCACACGCCTTTTGGCCACGCCGGACAAGATGCGCTGAACGAATGCATGCGTGAGCACGGCGGCTTTGAACACAACCTGCAAAGCTTGCGCGTGGTCGACCAACTCGAAGAGCGTTACCCGGCGTTTGATGGCCTGAACTTGAGCTTTGAAACCCGCGAGGGTGTGCTCAAACACTGCTCACGCGCCAATGCCGAACATTTGGAACGGGCCGAGCCCGGTGGGGTGGGGCGGCGCTTCATCGACCGCACCCAGCCCAGCTTGGAGGCGCAACTGTGCAACCTGGCCGATGCCATTGCCTACAACGCGCACGACATCGACGACGGCGTGCGCTCGGGTCTGATCAGCATCGAACAACTGCTGCAAGTGGAACTGTTTGCGCACTACCACCGGCAGACCTTAGACGAGTATCCGGATTTGTCTGAAAAACCGCGCCGCTTGCTGTACGAAACCATCCGCCGCATGCTGAGCGACCAGGTGTACGACGTGATCGACACCACGCGCCAGGCCGTGGCTCAGGCGGGTGTGCGCACGCTGGTCGAAGCCCGATTGGCCGGGCCGTTGGTGGCTTTCAGCGCCGGGATGAAGACACGCAGCAGCGAACTCCAAAAGTTTTTGTTTGCTCAGCTCTACCGCCACCCGCAGGTCATGCACACGACCGTGCAGGCGCAGCAGGTGGTGCGCGAGTTGTTTGCTGCCTACGTCAGTCAACCAGCAGAAATGCCCGCCGACTTCGCCGCCAACGCCAACCTGCACCGTTCGGTGCCCGATTACATCGCCGGCATGACCGACCGCTTTGCCCTGCGCGAACACGAACGCCTGACGGGGCGCAAGCTGTTGTGAGTTCTTTGCCAGCTCAGCGCGCCGCCTGGCTCGTCGTGCTGGCCGGGGGGGTGGCAGCTTTGCAGGTGGGCAAGCTCCCCCCCGCCTTGCCCGCGCTGCAAGCCGAGCTGGGCCTGACGCTGGTGCAGTCCGGTTTCCTCTTGTCCATGGTGCAACTCGCCGGCATGAGTTTGGCGGTGTTCATGGGCTTGTGGGCCGACGGCATGGGCCTGCGGCGCAGCATGGTGCGCGGCCTGTGCCTGCTGGCGCTGGCCAGTGGCTGGGGTGGTTTCGCCACCTCGGTCACCGCTTTGCTGGCGCTGCGGGCCATCGAAGGACTGGGTTTTTTGCTGGTGGCCTTGCCCGCACCTGCATTGATCCGCCGTCTGGTGCCGCCCGCGCAGTTGCCCGGCATGCTGGGTGTGTGGGGTGCGTACATGCCGACCGGCACGGCGTTGGCGCTGCTGGTCGGACCGTTGTTCATTCCTGCTTGGGGCTGGATTGCTTGGTGGTGGCTGTTTGCCGCCGTGTCGTTGGCCATGGCGATGTGGGTTTTTCGCAGCTTGCCTGCCGACCCAACGGTGCTGCCCGCCGTGGTGACATGCACCGGGCCAAGGGTGGAGCCAAGCCAAACACGCCCAGGCCCATGGCATCGCCTGCGCCTGACCTTGAGCACCCCCGGCCCTTGGCTGGTGGCACTGACCTTTGGCATGTACTCGGGCCAGTGGTTGGCGGTGGTGGGTTTTTTGCCCTCCATTTACGCAGCCGCTGGCGTCAGCGGAGTGCTGCTGGGCTTGCTGACGGCCTTGGCGGCCGCCGTCAACATCGTGGGCAATATGGCCTCGGGTCGCTTGCTGCAGCGCGGCTGGGCTCCTCGCGCCACGCTGTGGCTGGGCTTCGGCGCGATGGCGCTGGGCAGCACCGTGGCCTTTACGAGCTTCACCGAAACCCAGCCTTGGCTGCGCTTTGCCGGGGTGCTGCTGTTCTCGGGCATGGGCGGTCTGGTGCCGGGCACGCTGTTCAGCCTGGCGGTGCGTCTGGCCCCGGGCGAGCAGCAGGTGGCCACCACTGTGGGCTGGGTGCAGCAGTTGTCCGCGCTGGGCCAGTTTGTCGGGCCGCCCGTGGTGGCGGCCTTGGCGGCGCGCGCGGGCGGCTGGCAGCTCACACCGTTGTTTACCCTGGGATGTTGTGCGGTAGGTGCGGTGCTGGCTTGGGCTGCAGGACGTTTGCTCTCGCAGGCACAATCTCGCCCATGACCGACCTGAACACCCCCGAAATCGCCGACACCGTGCGTTGGCTCGAACGCGCCGTGATTGGCCTGAACCTGTGCCCTTTTGCCAAAGCCCCGCACGTCAAGGGCCAGATCCATTGCGTGCTGAGCGAGGCCAAAGGCCTGGAAGGCTTGCGTGATGAGCTGATTGAGCAGTTGCAGGCGCTGGCCGCAACGCCCGCCGAAGAGCGCGAGACCGTGCTCTTGATCGTGCCGCAGATGCTGCAGGATTTTCTGGAGTTCAACGACTTTCTGGACGAGGCCGACGCCGTGTTGCAAGAGCTCGATTTGGAGGGCGTGTTTCAGGTGGCGAGTTTTCACCCGCAGTTCCAGTTCGCTGACACCGAGCCGGACGACATCGGCAATTGCACCAACCGTTCGCCTTACCCCACGCTGCACCTGCTGCGCGAAGAAAGCATCGACCGGGCGGTGGAAGCTTTCCCCGAAGCCGAAATGATTTACGAGACCAACATCGAGACCCTGAAGAAGCTGGGGACTGAGGGCTGGAAAAAGCTGGATGTGGGGCCGCACGACTGAGTCGGTCATTCTGACGTCCTGAGTAGAGTCTCATTTGGCAGTGCGCCCCCAATGAAGCTATTGCCTTCATTGATGCGGACACCGGTTGCACGACTTTTGAGGGAGACAAACCATGAATTTCTTCCAAGTTGTGGAAGAAATACATGGTTGCAACGGCATCAATCTGTCTCAATGTCAAAAAATAGGTTCAATGGATACATGCCCAAACAGAAACTCACCATCGCCCCCAAACCTCTTGACCTCGACCTGCGCCCCGGCCAGTCGATGGAGCTGCTCAAAGAATTGCACATCCTGACCCGCGACGGCAAGCTCAACCAGGACTCGCGCCGCAAGCTCAAGCAGGTTTATCACCTCTTCCAGTTCATCGACAAGCTGCTCAAAGAGTTGCCCGCCAGCGACACCGGTCCCACGCTGGCCGACCACGGGGCGGGTAAGTCGTATTTGGGCTTCATCATTTACGACCTGTTTTTCAAAGCCTTGGGCCAAGGCACGATCTACGGCATCGAGACCCGCAGCGAATTGGTGGCGTCGTCCCAAGCACTGGCCCAGCGGCTGGGCTTTGAGCGCATGCAGTTCCTCAACCTGAGCGTGGCCGAGTCGGCGCACAGCGCCGAGCTGCCCGAGCAAATCGACGTGGTCACCGCGTTGCACGCCTGCGACACCGCCACCGACGACGCCATCGCCTTTGGCCTGCAAAAGAAAGCCCAATACATGGTGCTGGTGCCCTGCTGCCAAGCCGAGCTGGCCCGCGCCCTGAACCAGAGCAAGGCGTTGAACCTGCAGCGTTCGCCATTGGCCGAGCTGTGGCGGCACCCCTTGCACACCCGCGAAGTCGGCAGTCAGCTCACGAATGTGCTGCGCTGCCTGTATCTGGAGTCGCAAGGCTACACCGTCACCGTGACCGAGCTGGTGGGCTGGGAGCACTCCATGAAGAACGAGCTGATTCTGGGCAAATACACCGGTCAAAAAAAGCGTGCAGCGGGCGAGCGGCTGCTGGCGCTGCTGCAGGAGTTTGGGGTGGAGGGGCTGATGGGTGGGCGGTATCCGATGGTGGCGGCTGCTGTTGTAAAAGCAAGCACCTGATTCAGGCGTTTGATGATCCAGTCTGTATCGTTTTCCGATCCGCGTGGCGGGCGCCATGCGATCTCATAGGTTGGGTTCAATACAACACGGCCACTGGCACCCTGCCCACGGTGGGCAAGCCCGCTTGGGTCCATGCCGTGAAACCGCCTCGGTACCAAATGACTTGGGTGTAGCCCATCAGGCGCGCACGCATGGCCGCATTCACGGACAGCCAGCTTTCCGAGTTGCTGCAGTAAAAAACCACCGGTTGGTTCAGGTCTGGTGCAGCCGCCCGCAGCATCTGGCCAAAGCGCTCTGCGTAGGGCTGCTCCAACTTGTCATCTTCGAAAGCCAGGCCGCTTTTGATGAAACTGAGTGCGCCGGGAATCACAGGTCCAAAGTTCGCTACATCAATGACCACTGGTCGACCGGGTTGCTGCAGGGCTTGGACCAACGTGGCGGTATCCCAGCGTTGAATTCCCTCCAGCGCTTTAGGGGTCATGCCCGTGAGTGCATGGCCCCAACGCAATTTGGACGGCGTTCTTGCGCCGGGTTCTTCGCGTTCTGCCTGGGTGCGTTCGGGTGAAGGTGTTTGTAACTGACCCAAGAAGGCAGCGGCTTGGGTACTCGCCTCGTCGTAGAGCGGCAGCACCTCGTGCTCGTTGACAGACACCAGGCGGCAGAGTTTGGGGTTGTTTTTGGCGTGGTTGCAGTGGTAGAGCGCCCCGAGCATGGCAAGTCCGGGGTCATCTGCGCCCCAGCGCACGCCATAACCCGTTTTGCCCCAGCCAATCGCCATGGCTTTGTTGTGGTTGGCGCTCAAATAGTTGTTGAAGGTGCGTTGTCCAATGGTCTTGCACAGCAACTGCCCTTTGCACAGTCCCTCAATCAGGGTATCGGAGCGGTCATGCAGATCGACCATGGGCGCCCCCAAGGACTTGCCAAAAAAGCCGAGCTGCACCTTCATGCTCTCAGGCAACTGCAGGGGTACGGTCTCGGTTTGGGTCACCACGCCCAGGCTGAAGGCGTCTTTGCCGGTATGTCGTTGGCACTGATCGAAAGGGGTTTGACCGGTGGGGCAGAACCAGGGCGTGCGGTCCTTTTCTTGTGTGCGTTGGAGTTCGCGAATCCTTAAAAATCCAGAAGCTTCCTTGATGTCGTACAAAGCCTGGTTGATGACCTGGGCATCAAATTTGTTGCCCATTTGCTGCTTGTACAAGGCGTACATTTGGGGCATGAGCGTGGGATTAACGCGTTTGGTGTCCCGGTCGTGTGCGCCGTGAATGCCGACCATGGTCACCCTTGGCAAGTTCCCCGTGCCAAAGGTTCGGGCTTGGCCGGCCATGAAAATCAGAGAGCATGCCGACATGCAGGCGCCCGAAGCCACGGTGGTGATCTTGGCGTCTTGCACCATGCGCGCCACCTGCATACCGGTCCAGAGGTCACCCCCGGGTCCGTTGACCAAAACCAGCCGCTCAATGCCGCCTTTGGCGAAGGCTTCCTTGAACTGCAAAAAATCATGATCGACGGTGGGGCCAGTGGCGTAAAGGTCATTGCCCACGCGCTCCAAGGTCATGGCATGAGCGTTGGCGGACAGCCAAAGCGACAGACAAAAAGCCAAAGCTTTGAAAACAGGGTTCATGATGACCTTGGGCAAAAATACAAAAATACAAAAATATATCTCTATTTTTGCATCGATGAGAAGTACTTTTGATGATTGATTTAATTGGGGTCATTAATTGGGGTCAGATCCCAATTAAACTGGCGCTCTCACTTTCGGAGTTCTCTCATGGCCCGTCAGCCCCGCCTGACCGTTGCAGGCTATCCCCACCACGTCATCCAGCGTGGTAACGACCGACAGGCCATCGTGCGCGACGATGCAGACCGTGAGCGCTTGCTGGCCCTGTGGCAAGAGCATGCGCAAAATTTCAAGGTGGCCATCCATGCTTACGTGATCATGGACAACCACTTTCATTTGCTGCTCACGCCTGAAACAGACGATGGCCTGCCGCAGATGATGCAGGCGGTAGGCCGGGCCTATGTGCGTTACTTCAATTTGCGGCACCAGCGCACCGGCACTTTGTGGGAAGGCCGTTACCGCAGCAACCTCATTGAGAGTGAGCGTTATCTGTTGGCGTGCATGGTTTACATCGACCTGAACCCGGTGCGGGCGGGCATGGTTGGGCAGGCTGCCGACTTCAAATGGTCCAGCCACAGGCACTGTATTGGGCAGTTGAGCGACAAATGGGTGACGCCGCATGCGCTGTTTTGGGGCTTGGGCAACACGCCCTTTGCGCGAGAAGCGGCCTATGCCGGTTTGGTGCAAGGCGGTTTGGCGCAGTCACAAAAGGAGCAGTTGACGCAAAGCGCCCTGTCGGGTTGGGCCCTGGGTTCGGTTGATTTTGTGGGGCAATTGCAGCAATCCACAGCGCGCCGACTGATGCCAGGCAAGGCCGGGCGGCCATTCAAGAAGATGGCTGATTGAATCTGTCCCCAATTAATTCAAAGTCAAGCCAAAATCTAAATTAATTGGGATCTGACCCCAATTAAAAAGTTTGGCATGGATGCTGCTCTGCACTACACTCTTCGGTCTGCGTGAAAACCCTTAGGAGCGCCCATGACTTCGGCCAGTGCAAAAGAACATTTCCAATCGACCGGTTTGTACGATCCGGCCAATGAACACGATGCTTGCGGTGTCGGCTTTGTCGCCCACATCAAAGGACACAAGACGCACGCCATCGTGACCCAAGCGCTGCAGATTTTGCAAAACCTGGACCACCGGGGTGCTGTGGGCGCCGATGCGCTCATGGGCGACGGTGCCGGTATCTTGATTCAGCTGCCCGATGCGCTGTACCGCGAAGAGATGGCCCGGGCTGGAACGGCCCCCGATGGTTCTGTGGGCGTGGCCTTGCCCCCGTTTGGCGAGTACGGCGTGGGCATGGTGTTTTTGCCCAAGGAACACGCTTCGCGCATGGCTTGCGAGCAAGAACTGGAACGCGCCGTCAAGGCCGAAGGCCAAGTGGTGCTCGGCTGGCGCAATGTACCCGTCAACCGTGACATGCCCATGTCGCCCACCGTGCGCGAAAAAGAGCCTGTGATGCGCCAGATTTTCATAGGCCGTGGTGCCGACGTGATCGTGCAAGACGCCCTGGAGCGCAAGTTGTATGTGATCCGCAAGACCGCCAGCGCCGCCATCCAGAACCTGCGCCTGACCCACAGCAACGAGTACTACATCCCCAGCATGTCCAGCCGCACAGCGGTCTACAAGGGCTTGTTGTTGGCGGATCAGGTCGGTACGTATTACCTGGACCTGCAAGACGAGCGCTGCGTCTCGGCATTGGGCTTGGTGCACCAGCGTTTCTCCACCAACACCTTCCCCGAGTGGCCATTGGCGCACCCCTACCGCTATGTGGCGCACAACGGCGAGATCAACACCGTCAAAGGCAATTACAACTGGATGAAGGCCCGCGAAGGTGTGATGTCTTCGCCCGTGCTGGCCGCCGACCTGCAAAAGCTCTACCCCATCAGCTTCGCCGGTCAGTCCGATACCGCCACTTTTGACAACTGCTTGGAACTGCTGACGATGGCGGGCTACCCCATCAGCCAGGCCGTGATGATGATGATCCCCGAGCCTTGGGAGCAGCACACCACCATGGACGAGCGCCGCAAGGCCTTTTACGAATACCATGCGGCCATGCTCGAACCATGGGATGGCCCTGCGTCGATCGTGTTCACCGATGGCCGCCAGATTGGTGCCACCTTGGACCGCAACGGCCTGCGCCCTTCACGCTACATCATCACCGACGACAACATGGTCATCATGGGTTCGGAAACCGGCGTGTTGCCGATTCCCGAAAGCAAGATCGTACGCAAGTGGCGTCTGCAGCCCGGCAAGATGTTCCTGATTGATCTGGAACAAGGCCGCATGATCAACGACGAAGAATTGAAAGCCGGGCTGGCCAGTGCCAAGCCTTACAAGCAATGGATTGAAAACCTGCGCGTCAAGTTGGACGATGTGGCCGCCGCCCCCGTGGCACCCGCCTCTGACGTGGCCCTGCTCGACCTGCAACAAGCCTTTGGCACCACCCAGGAAGACATCAAGTTCCTATTGGCCCCCATGGCCTCTGCCGGCGAAGAAGCCATCGGCTCCATGGGCAACGACAGCCCGTTGGCCGTGCTGTCCGACAAGAACAAGCCGCTGTACAACTACTTCAAACAGTTGTTTGCGCAAGTGACCAACCCCCCGATCGACCCGATCCGCGAAGCGATCGTGATGTCCCTGGTGTCTTTCATCGGCCCCAAGCCGAACCTGCTCGACATCAACCAGGTCAACCCACCGATGCGCCTCGAAGTGAGTCAGCCAATCCTGGACTTCGCCGACATGGCCAAGCTGCGCCACATCGACCAAGCCACCCAGGGCAAGTTCAAGAGCGCGACGCTGGACATCACTTACCCCGTCTTGTGGGGCCGCGAAGGCGTGGAAGCCAAGCTGGCTTCGCTGTGCGCCGAAGCGGTGGACGCCATCAAGGGTGGCCACAACATCCTGATCATCAGCGACCGGGGCGTGACCGCCACCCAGGTGGCGGTACCCGCCTTGCTGGCTCTGTCGGCCATTCACCAGCATCTGGTCACTGCGGGTCTGCGCACCACCGCCGGCTTGGTGGTCGAAACCGGCACCGCCCGCGAAGTGCACCACTTTGCGGTGCTCGCCGGTTACGGCGCCGAAGCCGTGCACCCCTACCTTGCGATGGAAACACTGGCCGCGTTGCACAAAGAGCTGCCCGGTGATTTGTCGGCCGAAAAAGCCCTTTACAACTACGTCAAAGCGATCGGCAAGGGCCTGTCCAAGATCATGTCCAAGATGGGCGTGTCCACCTACATGTCGTACTGCGGCGCGCAGTTGTTTGAAGCCATCGGCATCAATACAGAAACCATCAACAAGTACTTCACCGGCACCTCCAGCCGCGTGGGCGGCATCGGCGTGTTCGAGATCGCCGAAGAAGCCTTCCGCATGCACGCCGCAGCCTTTGGTGACGACCCGCTGCTGGCCACCATGCTGGATGCGGGCGGTGAATACGCTTGGCGCGCCCGCGGCGAAGAGCACATGTGGACCCCTGATGCGATCGCCAAGTTGCAGCACTCCACCCGTGCCAACAACTTCAGTACTTACAAGGAATACGCGCAGATCATCAACGACCAAAGCAAGCGCCACATGACGCTGCGCGGCCTGTTCGAGTTCAAGATCGACCCGTCCAAAGCCATCCCGCTGGAGCAGGTCGAGCCTGCCGCCGAGATCGTCAAGCGTTTCGCCACCGGCGCGATGTCGCTGGGCTCGATCTCCACCGAAGCCCACGCCACCCTGGCCGTGGCCATGAACCGCATCGGCGGCAAGAGCAACACCGGCGAGGGCGGTGAAGACGCCAACCGTTACCGCAACGAACTCAAGGGCATCCCGATCAAATTGGGCGATTCGTTGAAAAGCGTGATTGGCGAAGAGAACGTGGAAGTCGACATGCCTTTGGCAGCAGGTGACTCGCTGCGCTCGCGCATCAAGCAAGTCGCTTCGGGCCGCTTCGGTGTGACTGCCGAATACCTCTCGAGTGCCGACCAGATCCAGATCAAGATGGCCCAGGGCGCCAAACCCGGGGAAGGCGGTCAGTTGCCTGGCGGCAAAGTGTCCGACTACATCGGCAAGCTGCGCCACTCGGTGCCCGGCGTGGGACTGATCTCGCCACCGCCGCACCACGACATATACTCGATTGAGGACTTGGCCCAGCTGATCCACGACCTGAAGAACGTGGCCCCGCACAGCGACATCAGCGTGAAATTGGTGTCTGAAATTGGCGTCGGGACGATTGCTGCCGGCGTGGCGAAGTGCAAGGCCGACCATGTGGTGATCGCAGGTCACGACGGCGGCACAGGCGCATCGCCTTGGTCGTCGGTCAAGCACGCAGGCTCGCCTTGGGAAATCGGTCTGGCCGAAACCCAGCAGACGCTGGTGCTCAACGGCCTGCGCGGTCGCATCCGCGTGCAGGCCGACGGTCAGATGAAGACTGGCCGTGACGTCGCCATTGGCGCGTTGTTGGGTGCGGACGAATTCGGCTTCGCCACCGCGCCGCTGGTGGTCGAGGGCTGCATCATGATGCGCAAGTGCCACCTCAACACCTGTCCTGTGGGCGTGGCCACGCAAGACCCCACTTTGCGCGCCAAGTTCACCGGCAAGCCTGAGCATGTCGTGAACTACTTCTTCTTCATCGCCGAAGAAGTGCGCCAGATCATGGCTCAGCTGGGCATCCATAAGTTTGACGACCTGGTGGGCCGCGCTGACCTGCTCGACATGAAAAGCGGTGTAGAGCACTGGAAAGCCAAGGGCCTGGACTTTGGTCGCTTGCTGGCCGTGCCGCAAGTGGCCTCTACTGTGGCCGTGCGCCATGTGGACAAGCAAGACCACGGCCTGGAAAAAGCCTTGGACAACGTGCTGATCGCCAAGAGCCGCGCCGCCATCGACAAGGGCGAAAAAGTGCAGTTCATGGAAGTGACCCGCAACGTGAACCGCTCGGTCGGTGCCATGTTGTCCGGAGCAGTGACCCAGGTACACCCCGAAGGTTTACCGGACGACACCCTGCGAATCCAACTGGAAGGCACAGGCGGTCAGTCTTTTGGTGCCTTCCTGGCCAAGGGCATCACGCTGTACTTGATTGGTGAGGCCAACGACTACACCGGCAAAGGTTTGTCGGGTGGCCGCATCGTGGTGCGCCCAAGCTTGGAGTTCCGTGGCGTGGCCTCGCAAAACATCATCGTCGGCAACACCGTCATGTACGGAGCGACCACCGGTGAAGCCTTCTTCGCTGGTGTGGCCGGTGAGCGCTTTGCGGTGCGCCTGTCGGGTGCCACTTCGGTGGTCGAAGGCACGGGCGACCACGGCTGCGAATACATGACCGGCGGTACGGTGGCTGTGTTGGGCATGACCGGCCGCAACTTTGGCGCAGGCATGAGTGGGGGTATCGCTTATGTGTACGACGAAGACGGCGAATTCGCCTCTCGCTGCAACACCGCCATGGTCAGCATGGAAAAAGTGTTGACTGTGGCCGAGCAAGAAGCGCAAGTGGACCGCAAGGTCTGGCACCGCGACCAGAGCGACGAAGCGCAGCTCAAGAAACTGCTGGAGGACCACCACAAGTGGACCGGCAGCCAGCGAGCCCGCGAGTTGCTGGACCACTGGGCCACCGCCCGCACCAAGTTCGTCAAGGTCTTCCCGAACGAATACAAGCGCGCCTTGGGCGAGATCAACGCACGCAAAGCGGCGAACGCGGCCAAGGCTGCCCAGCCCGTGGCCGCCTGAGCCGAACGTCAAGATTGAAGGAAAATCATCATGGGAAAAATCACCGGTTTCATGGAATTTGAGCGCATCGAAGAGGGCTACAAACCCGTCTCCGAGCGCTTGAAAAACTACGGCGAATTCGTGATCGGTCTGACCGAAGCGCAGTCGAAAACACAAGCGGCGCGTTGCATGGACTGCGGCACACCGTTTTGCAACAGCGGCTGCCCGGTCAACAACATCATTCCCGACTTCAACAACCTGGTGTTTGAAGGCGACTGGAAAAACGCGATCGAGGTGCTGCACAGCACCAACAACTTCCCCGAGTTCACCGGCCGCATTTGCCCCGCCCCCTGCGAGGCGGCGTGCGTGGTCAACTTCAATGACGACGCCGTGGGCATCAAGTCCATCGAGCACGCCATCATCGACCGCGCCTGGGCCGAAGGCTGGGTCACGCCCCGTCCCGCCAAAATCAAGACTGGCAAAACCGTGGCCGTGATCGGCGCTGGTCCTGCAGGCCTGGCCGCTGCGCAGCAGCTGGCGCGTGCGGGCCACGAGGTGACCTTGTTCGAGAAGAACGACCGAGTGGGCGGTTTGTTGCGCTACGGCATTCCCGACTTCAAGATGGAAAAGACGCACATCGACCGCCGCGTTCAACAGCTCGAAGCCGAAGGCGTGAAAATCCGCACCAGCGTGCTGGTCGGTGAGTGGCCCAAGGATTCCAAGATCACCAACTGGGCCAAGGAAACCATCAGCGCCGAACAGCTCCAGAAAGACTTTGATGCGGTGCTGCTGACCGGTGGCTCTGAGCAGTCGCGCGACTTGCCCGTCCCTGGCCGCGATCTGGATGGCATCCATTTTGCGATGGAATTCTTGCCCCAGCAAAACAAGGTGAATGCGGGCGACAAGGTCAAGGGCCAGTTGCGTGCCGATGGCAAAAACGTCATCGTGATTGGCGGCGGTGACACCGGCAGCGATTGCGTGGGCACCAGCACACGCCACGGCGCCGTGAGCGTGACCCAGTTCGAGGTGATGCCTGAGCCGCCCGAAAAAGAAAACAAGGCCATGGTTTGGCCCTATTGGCCCATGAAGCTGCGCACCAGCTCAAGCCACGACGAGAGCGCCGAAAAAGGACTGCTGCAGCGAGAATTTGCCATCTCCACCAAGTCGTTCATTGGCGAAAAAGGCAAGCTCACGGGCTTGAAGACGGTTCACGTCGAATTCAAGGATGGCAAGATGGTCGAGGTGCCTGGCACCGAGAAAGAATACAAAGCCGACATGGTTTTGCTGGCCATGGGTTTCACCAACCCGGTTGCCACCGTGCTTGACGCCTTTGGCGTTGACAAAGACGCCCGTGGCAACGCCAAGGCGAACACCAACTTCACAGGGGGCTACGCCACCAACGTGCCCAAGGTCTTTGCTGCAGGCGACATGCGCCGTGGTCAGTCGTTGGTGGTCTGGGCCATCCGTGAAGGACGTCAAGCGGCACGATCGGTGGACGAGTTCCTGATGGGCCAGAGCGACCTGCCGCGTTAAGTACATTCGTTCTAGGTAAAATCCCTCGAATGTTTTTGGTATGCAAAAGTCCGCCCAGAGCTGCCAAAACCACAAGAGCCGCACTTCCGACTCTTGTTTTACATGAACACCCCATCCACACCACCGCCACTTGTTGAATTGCGCGACCTGACTTTCGGGTACGGCGACCGTGTCATTTTGAAGAACCTCAGCTTCAACGTGCCGCGTGGCCAAGTCACGGCCCTGATGGGCGTGTCTGGGGGCGGCAAGACCACGGTCTTGCGCTTGATCGGCGGGCAGATCCGTGCCAGCGCGGGTCAATTGTTGTTTGATGGCCATGACATCACGCCGATGCGACAAGCCGAGCTTTATGAGGCCCGGCGTCGCATGGGTATGCTGTTTCAGTTTGGGGCCTTGTTCACCGACATGAGCGTGTTCGACAACGTGGCTTTTCCTTTGCGCGAACACACCCGTTTGTCGGAAGACCTGATCCGCGACATCGTGCTAATGAAGCTCGATGCGGTGGGCTTGCGCGGAGCGCGGGACCTCAAACCCTCTGAAATTTCTGGCGGCATGAGCCGCCGAGTGGCTCTGGCCCGCGCCATCGCACTCGACCCGGACTTGATCATGTACGACGAGCCCTTTGCCGGCCTCGACCCGATCTCGCTGGGCACAGCGGCCCGATTGATTCGTCGCCTGAACGACAGCTTGGGCATCACCAGCGTGGTGGTGTCCCACGACGTGACCGAGACCTTCGAGATCGCCGACCATGTGGTGATTCTGGCGCATGGCGGAGTGGCCGCGCAGGGCACGCCTGCCGAGCTGCGGGCCAGCACCGACCCGTTGATTTACCAGTTTGTACATGCATTGAGCGATGGGCCGGTGCCTTTCCATTACCCGGCCCCTTCGGCCGCACAAGACTACGACGGGAGGTCGGCATGATCTCCAACATGCTGGGCGCTTTGGGTGCATCCACCCGCCAAATGCTGGCCGATTGGGGTTTTGCCGCGCGCCTGTTTTTCAAGTTGATGGGCATGTCGGGCGCAGCGCTCAAGCGCTTTGGCCTGGTGCGCGACCAGGTGCATTTTTTGGGCAATTACTCGCTGGCCATCATCACCGTGTCGGGCCTGTTTGTGGGTTTTGTGCTGGGTTTGCAGGGTTATTACACTTTGCAACGCTATGGCTCGGCCGAGGCGCTGGGCTTGCTGGTGGCGCTGAGCTTGGTGCGCGAGTTGGGCCCCGTGGTGGCCGCCTTGTTGTTTGCGGGTCGTGCCGGTGCCTCGCTCACGGCCGAGATCGGCCTCATGCGGGCCGGTGAGCAACTCACCGCGCTGGAAATGATGGCGGTGGACCCGGTTCAAAGAATTTTAGCCCCCCGCTTTTGGGGTGGCATCATCGCCTTGCCCTTGTTGGCGGCGGTGTTCAGTGCAGTGGGCATTTTGGGCGGCTACGTGGTGGGCGTCTTGCTCATCGGTGTCGACTCGGGTGCTTTTTGGAGCCAGATGCAAGGCGGTGTCGATGTCTTCAAGGACGTGGGCAACGGCATCGTCAAGAGTGTCGTGTTTGGCTTGGCCGTGACCTTCATTGCCTTGTTGCAAGGCTATGTGGCCAAGCCCACCCCCGAAGGTGTGGCCAGTGCCACCACACGCAGTGTGGTGGTTTCTTCTTTGTCGGTGTTGGGACTGGATTTCATCTTGACCGCGATGATGTTCAGCATTTAGGAGGACGGCATGCAACGTTCAAAAAATGATATTTGGGTCGGTTTGTTTGTCTTGTTGGGCGCAGTGGCCGTGCTGTTTCTGGCGCTCAAGGCGGCCAACTTGCTCACCTGGAGTTTCAGCCAGGATTACGAGGTCACGGCCAAGTTCGACAACATTGGCGGGCTCAAGCCCGGCGCTGCGGTCAAGAGCGCCGGGGTGGTGGTTGGGCGCGTCAAGAAAATCGAATTCGACGGCGAGTCCTTCCAGGCCAAGGTCACGTTGGGCATGCAGACCCAGCACACCTTTCCTCAAGACAGCTCCCTCAAAATCCTCACCAGCGGTTTGCTGGGTGAGCAATACCTCGATGTCGCCCCTGGGGCTGACGAGAAAAATCTGGCTGCCGGAGACCGCATTGGCTCCACCCAATCGGCCGTCATCCTGGAAAACCTGATCAGCCAGTTCCTGTTCAGCCAGGCCGAGAAATCCACTCCCGAAAGTCAAAAACCATGATCGTCTGGATCAAACGCAGTGCATCGTTGGCGCTGCTGGCTGCTGTGCTGGCCTTGCAAGGCTGCGCCACCGTGAAAACCGCCGATGCGCGTGACCCTTGGGAGTCGATGAACCGCAGCGTCTACCAATTCAACGATGTGGTGGACACCGCGGCCATCAAGCCCGCAGCCGAGCTGTATGCGAAAGTTTTGCCCGGCTTTGTGCGCAAGGGTGTCAGCAACTTTTTTGGCAATTTGGGAGATGTTTGGTCCATGGCCAACAGCGCCCTGCAGCTCAAGGGGCAGGCCACGGCGGAGACTTTCATGCGCATCAACGTGAACACCTTTTTTGGCCTGGGCGGCTTGCTGGATGTGGCCACCGAAATGCGCCTGGAAAAGCGCAAGGAAGACTTCGGACAGACCTTGGGTTACTGGGGCGTTAAGCCAGGCCCTTATGTGGTGCTGCCCTTGCTGGGCCCGTCCACAGTGCGCGACACCCTGGCCTTGCCGCTGGACATGCGCGGCGATGTTTCGCGGCAGTTTTCGGATGAGGCCACCCGCAATGCTTTGACCGTGACACGCGTTTTGGACATCCGCACGGGACTGCTGCAAACCGTGGACGTGGTCATGGCCGCATCGCTGGACCCTTACTCGTTTGTGCGTGACGGCTTCCTGCAAAAACGACGCAACGATATTCACGACGGCAACCCGCCCTCAAGTTTCGACTATGGGGATGACGAGGCCAGCCATAAATAAGCCCGTTACAGTTGTTCACACGCATTCTGGCTACAGGCCGTATAGTTATTTCATGCTCCAAACCGATACCGCTCTTTTACTGAACCGCCGCCGTGTGATTGTGGCCGCATGTGCCGCCAGCATGCTGGGCGCTTCGGGCCTGGCCGTGGCCGCCGATGAGGCACCCGAGGCCTTCATCCAGCGCATCACCAACGACACGCTGAACGCCATCAAGGCGGACAAGGCCCTGCGCACTGGCGACATTGGCAAAATCATGCAACTGGTCGACACGCAGCTGATGCCGCATGTGAACTTTCGCCGCATGACCGCTCTTGCCACTGGCCCAGCTTGGCGTAAAGCCACACCCGAGCAACAAAAACGCCTGCAAGAAGAGTTCAAGATTTTGTTGGTGCGCACCTATTCGGGCGCCCTCAGCCAAATCACCGACCAGGTGGTTGTGGTCAAGCCCCTGCGCGCCGGCCAGGAAGACAAAAACCTGGTGGTGAACACCGAGGTGCGCGGCAAGGCGGACCCGATTCAGTTGGACTACCGACTCGAAAAAACTCCGGGTCAAGGTGCAGGCTGGATGATTTTTGACCTGAACGTGCTGGGCGTGTGGCTGATCGAAAACTACCGCAACCAGTTCACCAAAGAGATCAATGTCGGTGGCATCGATGCGTTGATTGCCAGTTTGGCTGCTCGCAACAAATCCAACACCAAAACCTCTTGAAGACGCAGGACATGAGCCCTCTGAAGTTGCCCGCCACTTTGCTGCACGACCAGGCCGATGCTTGTCTGGCGAAGTGGGTGGCGCAAATGCCCGCTGATTTTCCGTCTGCGGTGGTGCTGGACGCATCGGGTCTTTCTGAATTCGACTCCTCGGCTTTGGCCGTGCTGTTGGGCTTGCGCAGGGTTCTGATCCAAAAAGGGAGCGCCTTGCGGGTCGATGGTATGACCCCGCGCTTGCGAGAACTGGCCAGTTTGTATGGGGTGATGGATCTGCTCCAGCCCGCTTGAAGGCGTGGTCTCCATGTCTTTTGAGGCCTCTACAAGGGCAGCGCCTCAGGGTCGGCGGGCCAGCACTTAAAATAGTCCCCTTCCATGCCAGCGCTCTCATTCCAATCCGTCTCCAAGATTTATCCGACCAAACAGGTGGGCGCAGCCGCGTTCAAAGCCCTTGACCAGGTCAGCTTCGATGTGGAGGAGGGCGAGTTTTTCGGCCTGCTCGGGCCCAACGGTGCGGGCAAAACCACCCTGATCAGCACCTTGGCAGGCTTGAGTCGGCCCAGCACCGGTCGTGTATTGGTGCATGGCCACGACGTGCAAAGCGACTACGCCGCCGCGCGCCGACTGCTGGGCGTGGTGCCGCAAGAGTTGGTGTTTGACCCGTTTTTCACGGTCCGCGAAGCTTTGCGTATCCAGTCTGGGTATTTCGGGGTCAAGAAAAACGAGGTCTGGATCGATGAGCTGTTGGAAAGTCTGGGTCTGGCCGACAAGGCGGGCTCTAACATGCGCCAACTCTCGGGCGGCATGAAACGCCGCGTGCTGGTGGCACAAGCCTTGGTGCACAAGCCCCGGGTGATCGTGCTCGACGAACCCACCGCCGGAGTCGATGTCGAGCTGCGCCAGACCTTGTGGGCCTTTATCGCCAAACTCAACAAGCAAGGCCACACCGTCTTGCTGACCACCCATTACCTGGAAGAGGCCGAAGCCCTGTGCGGGCGCATCGCCATGCTCAAGCGTGGCCAGTTGCTGGCGCTGGAGCGCACGTCTGATTTGCTACGCTCGGCCACCAGCCAGGTGCTGCGCTTCAAGCTCGACGGCGACTTGCCTCCCGCCGTGTCGGCCATCGCCCGGGTGACGGGGCGCATTGTGCAGTTGCCTGTGCACAACGCGGCCGAAATCGAAAACCATCTGGCCACCCTGCGCACAGCCGGGCTGGTGGTCGAAGACGTCGAGATCCGTCAGGCCGATCTGGAAGACGTTTTCTTGGAAGTGATGAACCGAAAACAAACCGCTACCGGAGCCTTGGCATGACCGGTTGGCAAACCTTGCTTTACAAAGAAGTGCTGCGCTTTTGGAAAGTTGCTTTCCAGACGGTGGGCGCGCCGGTGCTGACGTCCGTGCTTTACATGCTGATCTTTGGCCATGTGCTCGAAGACCATGTCAAGGTGTATGACAACGTGGCTTACACCTCGTTTTTGCTGCCGGGCCTGATGATGATGGGCGTGCTGCAAAACGCGTTTGCCAACAGCTCGTCCAGCTTGGTGCAAAGTAAGATCATGGGCAGCTTGGTGTTTTTGTTGCTCACACCCTTGTCGCACCGCAGCTGGTTTGTGGCCTATGTGGGCTCATCGGTGGTGCGGGGCTTGGCCGTTGGCGTGGGGGTGTTCGTCATCACCGGCTGGATGGTCAACATCACTTTTGTCAACCCACTGTGGATTTTGGCCTTCGCCTGCATGGGCGCGGCCATGATGGGCGCATTGGGCGTGATCGCTGGGCTGTGGGCTGAAAAGTTCGACCAGATGGCCGCTTTCCAGAACTTCATCATCATGCCCATGACGTTTTTGTCGGGGGTTTTTTATTCCATTCACTCCCTGCCGCCGTTTTGGCAAAAGCTCAGCCACCTGAACCCGTTTTTCTACATGATCGATGGCTTTCGCTACGGCTTCTTCGGCCAAAGCGATGTGTCCCCCTGGCTCAGTCTGGCGGTGGTGGGTACGGCCCTGGCTGCCATCAGTGCCTTGACCCTTCACCTTTTGCGCATCGGCTACAAAATCCGAAGCTGACCCCCCATGAACGCTGATCAACTTCAAGCCATCATTGCCGCAGGTCTTGACTGCACCCACTTGACTGTGGAGGGCGACGGCCGCCACTGGAGCGCCGTGGTGGTGTCCGAAGCCTTTGCCGGCATGCGTCCCATTGCGCGGCACCAGCGGGTGTACGCCACGCTGGGACAGAAAATGCACACCGACGAGGTGCACGCCTTGTCGATGAAAACATTCACGCCCGCCGAATGGGCTGCGCAAACCAAATGAAACGAAGGCCTTCGGGCCGCAACGCACCGACCTGACCCATGGACAAACTGATCATTCGCGGCGGCAAGCGCCTGCAAGGCACGCTCGATGTGGCGGGAGCCAAAAATGCCGCTCTGCCCGAGTTGTGCGCCGCTTTGCTGTGCGCCGAACCCGTCACACTGACCAATGTGCCGCGCCTGCAAGACGTCTCGACCATGCTCAAGCTGATCCGCAACATGGGCGTGTCGGCCGAGCATCACGACGACGGCCGCGTCAAGCTGGACGCCGGAGCTTTGAACAACCCTGAAGCGCCATACGAGTTGGTGAAAACCATGCGCGCCTCGGTGCTGGCATTGGGCCCCTTGTTGGCCCGCTTTGGCCACGCCAAGGTGTCTCTGCCTGGCGGCTGCGCCATCGGTTCGCGCCCAGTGGACCAGCACATCAAAGGCCTTCAGGCCATGGGTGCCCTCATCACGGTTGAACACGGTTACATGCTGGCCAGCTTGCCTGCTGGCCGCACGCGTCTGAAGGGCGCGCGCATCACGACCGACATGGTCACGGTGACGGGCACTGAGAATTTCATGATGGCCGCGGCCCTGGCTGAAGGCGAGACGGTGCTGGAAAACGCTGCGCAAGAGCCAGAAATTCCTGATTTGGCCGAGATGCTGATCAAGATGGGTGCCCAGATCGAAGGCCACGGCACACGCCGGATCCGCATTCAGGGTGTGCAGCGTTTGCACGGGGCTCAGCACCAAGTGGTGGCCGACCGCATCGAGACGGGCACTTTTCTTTGCGCGGTTGCGGCCACGGGCGGTGACGTGGTGCTGCGCCACGGCCGTGCCGACCACTTGGAAGTGATCATCGAAAAACTGCGCGAGGCTGGTGCCACCATCGAAGCCGGTGAGGGCTTTATCCGTGTCAAATCTGAAGGCCGCTTGAAAGCCCAGAGCTTTCGCACCACCGAATACCCGGGCTTTCCGACCGACATGCAGGCTCAGTTCATGGCGCTCAACTGCATCTCGCAAGGCGCGAGTAAGGTGACCGAAACGATTTTTGAAAATCGTTTCATGCACGTCAACGAGTTGGTGCGCCTGGGTGCGCACATCCAGATCGATGGCAAAGTCGCGGTGATTGAGGGCGTGCCCAAGTTGTCGGGCGCGACCGTGATGGCCACCGACTTGCGTGCTTCGGCCAGCTTGGTGATCGCCGGCTTGGTGGCTGAGGGTGAAACCACCGTCGAGCGCATCTACCATCTGGACCGCGGTTATGACCGCATGGAAACCAAATTGCGCGCCTTGGGCGCTGACATCGAAAGGGTGAAATGATCACGCTGGCCTTGTCCAAAGGACGCATCTTTGATGAAACCCTGCCGCTGCTCAAAGCCGCTGGCATCGAGGTGCTGGAAGACCCCGAAAAATCCCGCAAGCTGATCTTGCCCACCAACCAGCCCAACGTGCGCGTGGTGCTGGTGCGCGCCAGCGACGTGCCCACCTATGTGGAATACGGCGGTGCCGATTTGGGTGTGACGGGTTTGGACACCTTGATCGAGCACGGCGGCCAAGGCCTGTACCAGCCGCTGGACCTGAACATCGCCAAATGCCGCATGAGTGTGGCTGTGCGCGCCGATGATGACTATGCCGCGCTGGTGCGCACCGGGGCACGCCTGAAGGTGGCCACCAAATACACAGCCATAGCTCGCGACTTTTTTGCCACCAAGGGCGTGCACGTGGACCTGATCAAGCTTTACGGCAGCATGGAGCTGGCGCCGCTCACCGGCTTGGCCGACGCCATTGTCGACTTGGTGTCCACTGGCAACACGCTCAAGGCCAACCACCTGGTCGAGGTCGAACGCATCATGGACATCAGCGCACGCTTGGTGGTCAACCAGGCTGCGCTCAAACTCAAGCAAGCGCCGATCCGCGCCATCATCGACGCCTTTGCGGGTGCGGTGAAGAAAGACTGAACGCCATGGACACGTTGGGCTTGCAGGCCAAACCCTTGCAATTGAACACGCTTGACGCCGGTTTTGAAGCGGCCTTTGCCGCCCGACTGCATTGGTCTGCCGACACCGACGCCGCCATCGAGCAGCGCGTGGTCGACATCCTGGCCGATGTGCAGCAGCGTGGCGACGCGGCGGTACTGGAGTACACCCAACGCTTTGACGGCCTGCAAGCGGCTGACGTGCGCGCCTTGGAGATCACCCAGGCTGAACTCAAAGCGGCACTCGACGGTCTGCCCGCCGCACAACGCGAAGCCCTGCAAGCTGCCGCCACCCGTGTGCGCAGATACCATGAAGCGCAAAAGAAAGCGTCGGGTGAAAGCTGGTCATACCGCGACGAAGATGGCACCTTGCTGGGCCAAAAAGTCACACCACTCGACCGCGTGGGCATTTATGTGCCCGGTGGCAAGGCCGCTTACCCATCTTCTGTTTTGATGAACGCGATTCCCGCCCATGTGGCGGGCGTGCAAGACATCATCATGGTCGTGCCCACGCCCGTGCGCGGCAGCGTGGCCACTGGGGGCTCTGGAGAAGCGGCCGCTTCCAGCCGGGGTGAACGCAATGAACTCGTGTTGGCTGCCGCTTATGTGGCGGGTGTCACGCGGGCCTTCACGGTGGGCGGTGCGCAAGCGGTGGGGGCTTTGGCCTACGGCACCGCCACCATTCCCAAAGTGGACAAAATCACCGGCCCCGGCAACGCCTATGTGGCCAGCGCCAAAAAGCGCGTGTTCGGCACCGTGGGCATCGACATGATCGCGGGCCCCAGCGAAATTTTGGTCTTGGCCGACGGCACCACACCCGCCGAATGGGTGGCGATGGATTTGTTCAGCCAGGCCGAGCACGACGAATTGGCGCAAAGCATTTTGCTGTGCCCCGATGCCGGTTACATCGTCCAAGTGCAGGCCGCCATCGACCGCTTGCTGCCCGAGATGCCACGCCGCAAAATCATAGCCAAATCGCTCAACGACCGGGGTGCCTTGATCCTGACGCGCAACATGGCAGAAGCTTGCGCCATCAGCAACCGCATCGCGCCCGAGCACCTGGAGGTGTCAAGCAGTGAGCCGCATCGCTGGGAGCCACTGCTGCGCCACGCGGGGGCCATCTTTTTGGGCGCGTTCACCAGCGAATCGCTGGGCGACTATTGCGCAGGCCCCAACCACGTCTTGCCCACCAGCGGCACGGCACGTTTTTCGTCGCCTTTGGGCGTATACGACTTCCAAAAACGCAGCAGCCTGATCGAGGTGAGCGAAGCCGGTGCCCAGCCGCTGGGCCGCATTGCTGCCGAGTTGGCCTATGGCGAAGGCCTGCAAGCCCACGCCCGGGCCGCCGAACTCCGTTTGAACCCTGTGCCCCCGATGCGAGACCCGAAATGAGCAACATCAGCCCCCTATTGATGCAACGCATTCGCCAAGACGTGCAATCCATGCACGCCTACGCCATCCAGGAATCGGCGGGCATGGTCAAGCTCGACGCGATGGAGAACCCGCACAGGTTGCCTGCTGATTTGCAAAAGGCTTTGGGCGAGCGACTGGGCGCGTTGGCGCTGAACCGCTACCCCGGCGAGCGTGTGAACGATCTGCGCCATGCGCTGGCCAGCTATGCGGGCATGCCCGAAGGCTTCGACATCATGCTGGGCAACGGCTCAGACGAGTTGATCTCTTTGCTGGCCATGGCCTGCGACGTGCCCGGGGCCAGCATCCTGTCCCCGTTGCCTGGCTTTGTGATGTATGCCATGAGCGCCCAGCTGCAAGGCCTGGCCTTCCACGGTGTGCCGCTCACGGCCGATTTTGAGCTCGACGAAGCCGCCATGCTGGCCGCCATTGACCAGCACAAGCCGTCCATCGTGTACCTGGCGTATCCCAACAACCCCACGGGCAACTTGTGGAGCGACGACACGATCGAGAAGATCGTGCTGGCCCAAGGTGCGCAAGGCGGCTTGGTGGTCATGGACGAGGCCTACCAGCCCTTTGCCAGCCGCAGCTACGCAGGCCGCATCACACGCCACTCGCATGTCTTGCTCATGCGCACGCTCAGCAAGTTTGGCCTGGCCGGTGTGCGTCTGGGCTACATGGTGGGCCCCAAGGCGTTGGTCGCCGAGATCGACAAAGTGCGCCCGCCCTACAACATCAGCGTGCTCAACACCGAGTGCGCCCTGTTCGCGCTGGAGCATGCCGAGGTGTTTGCCGCGCAGGCCCAAGACCTGCGCCAAGAGCGCACCCGCTTGCTGCAAGCGCTGACGGCCTTGCCCGGTGTGCAGCCTTTCCCCAGTGAGGCCAACATGATCCTGGCCCGCGTGCCCGATGCGGCCAAAACCTTTGACGGCCTCAAGGTCCAAGGTGTGCTGATCAAGAACATTTCTAAAATGCACCCGTTGCTGGCCAACTGCCTGCGCCTGACGGTGGGCACCGCCGAAGAAAACGACCAACTCCTTGCCGCACTGAAAGCCTCCCTATGAACCGCACCGCTGCAGTCACCCGCAAGACGGCCGAGACGAACATCCGCGCCGCCATCAACCTGGACGGCACAGGCCAAGCCAAGCTGGCCAGCGGCATTGGTTTTCTGGACCACATGCTGGACCAGATCGCGCGCCACGGCTTGATTGACCTCGACATCGCTTGCGAAGGCGACCTGCACATCGACGGCCACCACACGGTCGAAGACATTGGTATCACCTTGGGCCAGGCCTTTGCGCAAGCCATGGGCGATAAAAAAGGCATCCGCCGTTATGGCCACGCCTATGTGCCGCTGGACGAAGCATTGAGCCGCGTGGTGGTGGATTTTTCGGGTCGCCCTGGTCTGCACATGGACGTGAACTTCACCTCCGGCTCGTTGGGTTCACTCGACACGCAGTTGGTGTACGAATTCTTCCAAGGCTTTGTGAACCACGCGCTGTGCACGCTGCACATCGACAACCTCAAGGGCGTGAACGCGCACCACCAGTGTGAAACCATCTTCAAGGCCTTTGCCCGCGCTGTGCGTGCCGCGCTCGAACTCGACCCCCGCTCGGTCGGTGTGATCCCTTCCACCAAAGGCAGCCTCTGACATGAGCGTGAACCGCGTTGCCGTGGTCGACTACGGCATGGGCAACCTGCGCAGTGTGGCGCAGGCGGTGATGCATGCGGCCTCCAGCGTGGACCATGCCGAGGTCACCGTGACCTCTGACCCGCAAGTCGTGCGCAACGCGCACCGCGTGGTCTTGCCAGGGCAGGGCGCCATGCCCGACTGCATGCGCGAGCTGCGCGAGTCGGGCCTGCTGGACGCTGTGCTTGAAGCTGCTGCCAGCAAACCCCTGTTTGGCGTGTGCGTGGGCATGCAGATGCTGCTGGACCACAGCGACGAAGGCAACACGCCGGGCCTCGGCTTGATCCCTGGCCGCGTCGTTAAGTTCGATCTGGCGGGGCAAATCCAGCCCGATGGCACCCGCTACAAAGTGCCGCAAATGGGTTGGAACCAAGTCTGGCAAGCCTCACCTGCCCACCCGCTGTGGCAGGGCCTTGACGACGGCAGCTGGTATTATTTTGTGCACAGCTTCTACACCCAGGTTGCCAACCCGGCGCACGCTGCGGCCGAAACCGATTACGGTGGCCGTTTTGCGTGTGCCATTGCCCGTGACAATATTTTTGCCACCCAGTTTCACCCCGAAAAAAGCGCGGCCCAAGGCCTGGCCTTGTTCCGCAATTTCCTCCACTGGCAGCCTTGAGTGGTTTTCAGGGCCGTTTTTTCCTTCACCTGCATTTAACTCGCCATGATTCTGATCCCCGCCATTGACCTCAAAGACGGCCACTGCGTTCGCCTCAAACAGGGCGATATGGACCAAGCCACCACCTTTGGGGAAGACCCCGCAGCCATGGCCCGCACCTGGCTCGAAAAAGGCGCACGCCGCTTGCACTTGGTGGATCTGAACGGCGCCTTCGCCGGCAAGCCGCAAAACTTCGGTGCCATCAAGTCCATCCTCAAGGCGGTGGGCGACGACATCCCGGTGCAGCTGGGCGGCGGTATCCGCGATCTGGACACGATTGAAAAATACATCGACAGCGGCTTGCGTTACGTCATCATCGGCACCGCCGCCGTCAAGAACCCCGGCTTTTTGAAAGACGCCTGCACCGCCTTTGGCGGCCACATCATCGTGGGCCTGGACGCCAAAGACGGCAAAGTGGCCACCGACGGCTGGAGCAAGCTGACCGGCCACGAAGTGGTCGATCTGGCCAAGAAGTTCGAAGACTGGGGCGTCGAGTCCATCATCTACACCGACATCGGCCGCGACGGCATGCTGAGCGGCATCAACATCGACGCCACCGTCAAGCTGGCCCAAGCCCTCACCATCCCCGTGATCGCCTCGGGCGGCCTGTCCAACATGGCCGACATCGAGCAGCTGTGCGCGGTGGAGGGCGAAGGCGTGGAAGGCGTGATCTGTGGCCGTGCGGTTTATTCTGGCGACCTCGACTTCGCGCTGGCGCAGCAACGCGCCGACGAACTCAACGGTTGAACCCCATGACTGCGCAGGCCACGGGCCGCGAGACCACCTTCGCGGGCCTGCCCGCCGTCGAGCTGGCCTTGCCCCAGGGCGACACGCTGCGGGTCACGCTGCACGGCGCGCAGGTGCTGTCTTGGGTGTCGGGCGGCCAAGAGCGCCTGTACCTCAGCCCCAAAAGCACCATGGACGGCCAGGCTGCTATTCGCGGCGGTGTGCCAGTGTGCTTTCCGCAGTTCAACCAACGCGGCCCCATGGCCGAGCGCCTGCCCAAACACGGCTTTGCCCGCAACCTGCCTTGGCAGGCCGCTGCACCCGAGCTGTCGGCCGACTGCGTCCAGCTTTGCCTGCATCTGCAAGACAACGCGCACAGCCGCGAATGGTGGCCACAGGCTTTTGCATTGCAACTGCACATCACCCTGCGCCCCGGCGCGCTGCGCATCAGTCTGAACGTACACAACGCCGACACCCAGCCGCTGGCTTTCTCGGGTGCTTTGCACACCTATTTGGCCGTGCCCGATGTGACGCAGGCCACGCTGCAGGGCTTGGGCGGCCAAGCCGAATGGGATGCTGTGGCCAACACCCACGCCAGCGCCGCTGAAACGCTGCAGTTTGCGGCCGAGTTTGACCGCGTGTATGCGGCCAGCAAGCAAGCGCTGCGCCTGAACGAACACCTTTACATCCAACAAAGCGACAGCTGGGCCAACACCGTTGTCTGGAACCCCGCACAAGCCCTGTGCCAACGCTTGGCCGACATGCCCGAAGACGGCTGGCGACACATGATCTGCGTCGAAGCTGCCCAGGTCTATGAGCCCATCACCTTGCCTGCGGGCGAGCGATGGGAAGGCTGGCAGCAGCTGACCGTGCCAACCCCTTGAATTGAAAAGAGCCCCCCATGCTGGCCAAACGCATCATTCCCTGCCTTGACGTGACCGGCGGCCGCGTCGTCAAAGGCGTCAACTTTGTCGAGCTGCGCGATGCCGGCGACCCGGTCGAAATTGCTGCGCGCTACAACGAGCAAGGCGCCGACGAATTGACCTTCTTGGACATCACCGCCACCAGCGATGGCCGCGACGTGATCCTGCACATCATCGAAGCCGTGGCCAGCCAAGTCTTTATTCCGCTCACCGTGGGTGGTGGCGTGCGCACCGTCGAAGACGTGCGCCGCTTGCTCAACGCTGGGGCCGACAAAACCAGCTTCAACTCGGCGGCCATTGCCAACCCGCAAGTCATCCGCGACGCCTCGGCCAAATACGGCGCGCAGTGCATCGTGGTGGCCATCGACGCCAAGAGACGCACGCTTGACGACGAGCAGCGCATCGGCACTCACGGTTTAGCCCTAGGCCCCGGCTGGGACGTGTACAGCCACGGCGGTCGCAAAAACGTGGGTCTGGACGCCGTGGCCTGGGCCCAGCAGATGGCCGAGCACGGCGCAGGCGAAATTTTGCTGACCAGCATGGACCGCGACGGCACCAAAAGCGGCTTTGACTTAGAACTGACCCGTGCCGTCAGCGACGCGGTCAGCGTGCCCGTGATTGCGTCTGGCGGCGTGGGTAATCTGGACCATCTGGCCGACGGCGTGAGCATCGGCGGGGCTGATGCTGTGCTGGCGGCGAGCATCTTTCATTACGGTGAATACACGGTGCAGCAGGCCAAAGAGCGGATGCGCGAACGTGGCATTCAGGTCCGGTTGTGACGTACTGATCAATCGATGACGTTAGAAAATATCGAAACCGCTCCCGCACATGATTGAGCAAACGTGTGGATTTCAAGGATCGTCTTTGCTCGGATGTATCTTGTGAGCTTTGCGGTTCACACTAGTTAGGCTGCACAACCAACATGGCTGCTCTCGTCATCTCTGTTCACTCCAAAAACACACATGCGTTTTCGAAGGACACGCTTGCTTCCATTTCTATTGTGGCAGGCCAAGGGGTGGAAGGGGACGCACATTCCGGGGTAACAGTTCAACACCGGTCACGTGTCGCCAAAGACCCAACCCAACCTTCGCCAAGTTCACCTGATTCATCAGGAATTGCTTGATAAGCTTCAACTTCGAGGGCTACCTGTCCGTTCTGGTCAGATGGGAGAAAACATCACGACAACAGGGCTGCCGCTTCTAAATCTGTCAGCCTGAACGCTGCTGCGCATTGGATCAGACGCAGTACTGAAAATAACGGGTCTTCGCAATCCATGCAGCCAAATTGAAGGGTTCATGCCCGGCTTGTTGGCCGCAGTGCTGGACCGATCGGCCGATGGAGCATTGATTCGCAAAGCAGGTGTAATGGCCGTTGCACTCGAATCAGGCGTCGTGTTTCCAGGGGGCAAAATTGAAATCATTTCGACACCGGAAATACACGTCCCGTTACAGCCAGTCTAGAGTGCAACCTAACCATATGCCCAGCAGGAACCATTGCGGCATGCGACTGAAGGCCCTCTATTTCATTCTGGGCCTTTAGCCCTATGCCGAAACGGTCTGGTTATCCCAAACCTTAGGCTTCAGATGCAAGCACTCTATGACTCCATCGGCACGACGTACACCAAGTCGCGTCAAGCTGACCCTGCAATCGTTCAGGCACTCTCGCAGAGTCTAGGTCTCCTACCTTCACGCGCCTACTTGGACCTTGCATGCGGGACCGGCAATTACACGGTCGCCCTAAGCGGTCTCGGCGGACAGTGGAGCGCGATTGATGTATCGGCCGTCATGCTCACGCAAGCAAGAGATAAGGACAACTCCGTGTCCTGGATTCAATCCAGCGCGGACGCTCTTCCTTTCCCCGACGGGTACTTCGACGGTGCCATCTGCACTCTTGCCATCCACCACTTCTCTGATCTGAGAAGGCCTTTCGCCGAGGTCTACAGAACCCTGCGGGGCGGAAAGTTCGTCCTCTTTACGGGTCTTGCCGAACAAATGCAGCACTACTGGTTGCGCCACTATTTTCCGGAGATGATGGCGCGGTCCATCGCGAACATGCCGACAGAAACGAAGATAACTGAAGCTTTACTGGAGGCGGGCTTCAAGTCAGTGACTGTCGAACCGTTTTTTGTTACCAACGAGCTTCAGGATCTATTTTTTTATTCAGGGAAGCATCGCGCGAGCCTTTACCTGGATCCGACTGTCCGGGCTAACATCAGTTCTTTTGCGCGACTCTCTTGTGAATCTGAAGTTCAGACCGGATTAGCTCAGCTTAGCGCCGACATCAAGAGCGGCGCCTTTCCGAGCATTGCAGCTACATACGCCACAGAGCTTGGCGACTATGCGTATATCCAATGCGCGCGCTGACTCCTAACCCCCTAGCTCAAGCGGAGCGACCAGCGCTATTTTTATGAACCGATGACCTTGCCGTCAGTCCGTTGGATCACTATGGTGGAAGACTTACCCTGGCCGGCCACGGTGCCAGGCCAAGTGGTGGGGTGCTGAATGTTGACGAAAAAGGTCTTAAGGTCTGGTGTGTAAGTCAAACCAGTGATCTCGCAGCCGTCCGGCCCGGTCAGGAAGCGGGTGGATTTTTTCGTGACAGGGTCTACCGAATACATGGCGTTATTGCCGAAAGTGTTGGTCGTGGTCGAGCTGGTTGAAGCGTCGGTTTGCACCCACAAGCGTCCTTTTGGATCAACGTTGATGCCATCTGGGCTGGAGAAGGCATCCCCTTTGATGTTGCCCTGGAGGTTGCTTGCTGTCAGTCGAGGGTCACCACCTTGGATGAAGAGTTCCCAGACAAAGGCGATGGCTTTGGCACTGTTGGCGGTTTCAGTCCAGCGGATGATGTGGCCGTGCGAGTTGCTGACTCGCGGATTTGCGGCATCGATCCTTTTGCGGTTGCCGTTGTTGGTAAAGGTGCAGTAAATGCGGCGGTCCGGACCCACCGTCACCCACTCGGGACGGTCCATCAGGGTGGCACCGGCCACGCGAGCAGCGGCCTTGGTTTCGATCAGCACATCTGACTGCGTGTCAAAGTTGACAGTCGTCGCTGTGGGCGTCACGCCTACATCGAGTTGTGTGACATTACCCAAGTCTTGGGCGCCCGCTACCAGGCCGTTCACGCCTTGCGAAAGCTCAAGCCATTCGCCCGTCCCGTCTGCGTTGAACTTGGCGGCATAGAGCTTTCCGGAGTCCAACAGGTCTTTGTTGGCATCGCGGTTGGTGGGGTTGTACTTGTTGGTGGCCACAAACTTGTACACACAGCCGGGCGTGGAGTCATCCCCCATGTAAATGGCCAGTGTGTTGTCGCTGTCCAGCATGTAAGCTGTGTTTTCGTGGTTGAAGCGGCCCAGAGCCGTGCGCTTGACGGCTGGGAAAACGCCTTGCGGGTCAATTTCTAAAACCCAGCCATAGCCGTTGACAGGTTGTGAGGGGTCAATGTAGTTTTTGGTGGTTTCTTCGCAGGTCAGGTAAGTGCCCCATGGCGTCATGCCGCTGGCGCAGTTGTTGAGCGTGCCGATAGCGGAGTTGCCTGCTGCTGCAGCGGCCGGTCCTCTGAGTTCAAAAGTGGTGTTGCCGCTGAAGCGCTTGTTGAAGCTGGAATTCTTTTTGACCGTCCATTTTCCACCGCTTTGCACCACCTCAATCACCGACACGCCCACTGTGGACAAAAGGCGCTTGCGGGTTTCCGCGTTGGCGTTAGTGATGTAGCTCATCCGGGTCACGCCAAATGCCAAGCCGTCGGGTTCCAAAATGGACAAGTCAGGTGCTTCGTGATTGATGACCAGCAAGCCGCCCACATTGGGATCTACACCGGGCAGGGGGAAAAGAATCATGCCATCGTGGTTACCACCGGACACCTTTTCCATCGCGCCCGAGTCCATGGCAGTACCCGTGAAACCTGTGGCGTCGGCCACGACGGCATCGCCCGCAGAAAACAACACGGAGCTTGTGTAGCCTTGAGGAACCACGACCGTGTTGCCCGTCACCGCTGGAATGCCCTTGAAGCTCAAAGCGTAGAGGTCACCCGCTCCTTCTACTGCCTTGCCGCTTCCGCCCCAGGCGGGAAGCAAGACCGAGCCACTAAGGGCTGCAGCAAATGCTGCACCGACGCCACTACGCAAAATGGTTCTGCGTTGAGCGCCAGCATCTGCCAGCACCTCATGCATCATTTGGCCTGGAATTTCTGCGGTGTTGGTCTGATTGCCTGATACCGCACGGAGTTCATCGGTGATGTATGACATAAATTAAGTCCCTTGAATGAGGTGAATCAGGTGAATCAGGTGAATTTGATGGGTGGTCAAGCGCCGTATGTCAAGTTCACCAACCAATCTAAATGCTTTTTGTAAATGGTTGATGAAAATTATTCGACATTGCGCCAAACTGAAAAGCGTCGGATTTTGAGGAGGCTAGACACTCTGAGAAGATGGCACTCTTATTCATGGCACTGTGGGGTGCCCCTGCAGTCCTGACACCCCAATGTCTTAAGATCACTCCCCTATGAACTGGCTTGATCAAATCAAATGGGACGACAAAGGCCTGGTGCCGGTCATCGCCCAAGAAAAAGACACTGGCGACGTGATGATGTTCGCTTGGATGAACCGTGAGGCGCTGCAAAAGACGGCCGAACTCAAGCGGGCGGTGTATTTCAGCCGTTCGCGCAACAAGCTGTGGTTCAAGGGCGAGGAGTCGGGCCATGTGCAGACAGTGCACGACATCCGCATCGATTGCGACAACGATGTGGTGCTGCTCAAAGTGACGCAGCTGGGGCACGAGCCGGGCATTGCCTGCCACACGGGCCGCCACAGTTGCTTTTTTCAGAGCTTGCAGCCCGACGGCTGGCAGGCTGTGGACCCGGTCCTGAAGGACCCTGAAACCATTTACAAGTGAGTGCCCCAAAGTCTATGACCAACCAGGACATCCTTGACCGCCTCGCTGCCGTGGTCGAAAGCCGCAAACCCGCCAACGGCGGCGACCCCGAAAAAAGCTATGTGGCCCGCTTGCTGCACAAAGGCCCAGACGCCTTTTTGAAGAAGATTGGCGAAGAAGCCACCGAGACCGTGATGGCGGCCAAAGACGTGGACCATGGCGGGGACAAAGCCAAGCTGGTGGGTGAGGTGGCCGACCTGTGGTTCCACAGCATGATCGCGCTGGCACACTATGGCCTGACGCCTGCCGACGTGGTCAACGAGCTGGCCCGCCGCGAGGGCCTGAGCGGCCTGGAAGAAAAAGCCCTGCGCAAAGTGCAAGAGCGCGAGCGCCTGGGTGAGTAAATTGCACGCTTGGGCAAATAACCAGCAGGCTTCGGCGAATAAACCATGAACGACCAACCCATCGACGACAGCACCCACACCATCAGCTGGGTCAGCTACATCTTGCACCTGATCGTGGCGGTGAGCGCCATGATTCCGGGCGCGCAGATGGGCCCGGCCTTGCTGGTGGTGGCGCTGATCATCGATTTGGTCAAAAAGGGCGATGCCCCTGGCTGGGAGGCCACACACTTCAGCTACCGCATCCGCACCGTGATATGGGCGGCTTTGCTGTACCTGGTCACAGCGCCCTTGTGGTTGTTGATGTTTTTCCCAGGCTGGCTGGCCTGGGTGGCCATTTCCATTTGGTTTTTGTACCGCATCGTGCTGGGCATGGTGCGCTTGAACGGGCAGCGACCCGTGGCGGATTGATTTTTTTAAGCTGAGCAGACCATGACCGACGACCATTGTATTTTTTGCAAAATCATCGCAGGCAAGATTCCTTCGCGCAAGGTGCATGAGGACGAGCATGTGTTCGCCTTCCACGACATCAACCCCTGGGCGCCCATCCATTTTCTGATCATTCCCAAACTGCACATCCCTTCGATGGTGCAGCTGACCCCCGAGCACGCTGCCCTGATGGGCCACATGATGACGCTGGCCCCCAAGCTGGCCGCGCAGGAGGGGTGCAACCCTTACCCGGAGGGCGGTTTCCGCACGGTGATCAACAGCGGGACGGAGGGCGGCCAAGAAGTGCACCACCTGCACATGCACATCATGGGCGGTCCGCGGCCATGGTTGCGCGGCTGAAATTTAGAATTGTCATCAAATCCTTGTCTAATCAAGGCAGTTTTTTTGACAGGGCTTCAGCCCTTAGAATCCACCAACTAGTTTAGGAGATTTTCATGGGAACTTTTTCGATTTGGCACTGGCTGATCGTGCTGCTGATCGTGGTCATGGTGTTCGGCACCAAAAAGCTCAGAAACATGGGCTCTGACCTTGGGGGTGCTGTCAAAGGGTTCAAAGACGGCGTGAAGGATGGTGGCGTCAAGCCCGAAGATGGTACGGCGCCAATTGCCGGCCAAGTCACAGCTTCGACCACGGCTCAAACCGAAAAAAACACCATCGACGTTGAAGCCAAGACCAAGTCTTGAACTTTTGAACGACTGAACGCTGCACTGTGCTCGACTTAAGTTTTTCGAAAATGGCCCTCATCGGGGTGGTGGCGTTGATCGTCATCGGGCCCGAAAAGTTGCCCAAAGTGGCTCGCACGCTGGGCGCTTTGCTGGGCAAAGCGCAGCGCTATGTGTCAGACGTCAAGGCTGAGGTCAACCGGTCCATGGACCTCGAAGAGCTCAAAAAGATGAAAGAGACCATGGAGACGGCGGCTCGCGATGTCGAGCAAACTGTCCAAACCACGGCATCTGATTTTGAAAAAGACTGGGCCGAAACAACGGCAGCGCTGAACAGCGATTTACCCGACCTCGAGCCTCCGCCGCCCCATTACAAACGTCCCGAGAAGAACTGGCGTCTCAAGCGGGGTGCGATGCCCCAGTGGTACAAAGCGCGTTCTGGGGTGCGCACCAAAGCCTTGTCGGGTGCCGCCCGCGTGGCCCGTTACCGGCCCAAGCCTCTTAATTCCTTTTGACGTTGGCGCGCTTGCTGCGCGCCCGCTTGACTGACCCATCCCATGTCTGAAACCCCTTCCCAGCCCGACGACGAACTCAAAGGTTCAGAGCAACCTTTTGTGGCGCATTTGATCGAGTTGCGAGACAGGTTGATGTGGGCCGTGGCCGCCGTGGCCGTCGCTGCCGCAGCTTTGGCCATTTACCCGGGGCCAGGCAATTTGTACGACATTTTGGCGGCTCCCCTGGTGGTGCATCTGCCCAAAGGGGCCACCTTGATCGCGACTTCGGTGATTTCGCCTTTCATGGTGCCGCTCAAGATTTTGCTGATGAGTGCCTTCCTCGTTGCTTTGCCGGTGGTCTTGTACCAAGTTTGGGGATTCATTGCGCCAGGCCTTTACAGCCATGAGAAAAAGCTGGTCATGCCTTTGGTGGTCTCCAGCACCTTGCTGTTCTTCATCGGGGTGGCTTTTTGTTATTTCTTTGTGTTCGGCCAGGTTTTCAGCTTCATACAGAGCTTCGCCCCCAAAAGCATCACGGCTGCGCCTGACATTGAAGCCTACCTGAGCTTTGTGCTGTCCATGTTCTTGGCTTTTGGTCTGGCATTTGAAGTGCCGGTGGCCGTGGTGGTGTTGGCCCGCATGGGCGTGGTCACCATTCAAAAGCTCAAGGATTTCCGAGGCTACTTCGTGGTGCTGGCTTTTGTGATCGCCGCTGTGGTCACGCCGCCCGATGTGGTGTCCCAGCTGGCACTGGCCATACCGATGTGCTTGCTCTACGAGCTGGGCATCTGGGCAGCGCAAATCTTCATCAAGCACACCCAGGCCCCAGATGCGGCTGCGGATGGCAGTTGATGTTTTGTTTGGATGAAAACCGAAAAAGGGCCGCCAGGCCCTTTTTTCATGTTCTCCCCAAAGCTTGCATCTCATTTAAGGCGCTTTCTTTTTAGGGGAGGGCCTTTCCGCAGGGGTGAGACGCAAAGACAGTGGGGCTTGTTGGCGCCATATGAGCACCTCGGCAGGCTCGCCTGGCTTCAGGCTGGCGACCTGGTTGAGCAGGTCGGACACGCTGCCCACGGGTTGCTTGGCCACTTGCAGGATCACGTCCCCGGGACGGACGCCCGCTTTGGCTGCCGGGCCGTTTTGCAACACGCCGGTGATGACGACGCCCTGTTGGCTTTGATCAGATTTCACTTTGGGAAGCTGAAAGCTTTCAGCCAGTTCCGGCGACAGGTCTTGTGGCTCCACCCCGATCCAGCCCCGGACGACCTTGCCGTTTTGCAGCAAGTCCTGCATGACTTGTTTGGCTGTCGAGATCGGGATGGCAAAGCCAATGCCCATGCTGCCACCTGAACGGGAGTAGATGGCGGTGTTGATGCCCATCAGGTGGCCATTCACATCGACCAGCGCCCCGCCTGAGTTGCCCGGGTTGATGGCGGCATCGGTCTGGATGAAGTTTTCAAAAGTGTTGATGCCCAATTGGCTGCGGCCCAGGGCGCTGACGATGCCCGAGGTCACGGTCTGGCCCACGCCAAAGGGATTGCCAATGGCCAGCACCACATCGCCCACCTGCAGGTCTTGCAGCTGACCCAAAACGATCACGGGCAGTTTGTCCAGGGAGATTTTCAGCAAGGCCAGATCGGTGTCCGGGTCAGAGCCGATCACTTTGGCCAGCGTCTTGCGGCCATCGCTGAGCACCACTTCAATGTTGTCGGCATCTTCGATGACATGGTTGTTGGTCAGGATATGACCCTCGGCGCTGACGATCACGCCACTGCCCAGGCCACCCGGGTTCTGCTCTTCCTGTTCGCCATAGAAAAACTTGAACCAAGGGTCTTGCCCATGCGGATTTTGGCTTTTGCCTTGGCGGGTGTTGATGCTCACCACCGCTGGGGAGGCTTTTTGCGCTGGCCCGCTCAGACTGCCGACGGGCCGATTGCCGCTGACGGCCGGTGGGGCTTGCAGCAAAGTCATGCCGTCCACCGAGCGCTTGACACCGCGCAGCCATTGAGGCTGGAGCGTGGCCACCACAAACCAGATGGCCAACAAAACGGTCACCCATTGAGAGAATAAAAGCCAATAACGTTTCATGGTTGCAGATTGTCCTTGATTCGGTTGAGTCGCACTTCAAACTGTGCGCATCAACCAGCACAGACGCAAGGACGTGACCCCGTCCGACCTGAGCCACAATGGCGCATCCAAGCCAAGTCAAATCCGTCATCATGACCACTGCCAAAACCCTGGGCCAAGCTTTTGATGCCTTGCTTCAGCCCGAAAAGTTCCGCGATTACGGCCCCAACGGACTGCAAGTTGAAGGAGACCGCGAGGTGCGGCTGCTGGTCAGCGGTGTCACCGCCAGCCGCGCCCTGATCGAAGCGGCCATTGACGCCCAAGCCGACGCCATCGTGGTGCACCACGGCTTGTTCTGGCGCGGTCAAGATGGGCGCATCACGGGTTGGATGCGTGAGCGGCTGCGTTTGCTGCTGGCGCAGGGCATTCACCTGTTCGCCTACCACCTGCCTCTGGACGCTCACCCCGAACTGGGCAACAACGCCCAACTGGCCCGTGTGCTCGGCTTGAAGGCCGATGGCCGATTTGGCGAACAAGACCTGGGTTTTGTAGGGGCGGGCACACAGATTTGGGCGCGGCCTCAGGCCCTGGCCGAGCATGTGGCTGCCGTGCTGGCTCGCCCGGTGACCTGCGTGGGCGATACCGATCGGCCTGTTAGACGCGTCGCCTGGTGCACGGGCGGTGCTCAAAGTTACTTCGAGTCGGCCATTGCCCAAGGCGTAGATGCGTTCATCACCGGTGAAATCTCCGAGCCGCAAGCCCATCTGGCGCGTGAAACCGGCGTGGCCTTTTTGGCCTGCGGACACCATGCCACAGAGCGCTATGGCGCACCTGCCTTGGGCGCGCATGTGGCGCAGGCGCTGGGCATTGCGCACCGTTTCATCGAGATCGACAACCCGGCCTGATGCCGCCCTTTTGCGCCATGAACCTGTCTGACCTGACCCGTCCCATCGCCATCACCCCCGGTGACCCCTGCGGCATTGGCCCCGAAATCATCGCCCGGGCCTGGTTCATTGCGCCTGAACTCACCCAGGGCTGCTTTGTGGCGGGCGATGTGGGCCTGATGCGCCGCGCCATGGCTTTGGTTCAGCCGTCAGTGCGCTACCCGGTTTGTGAAATTGAAACACCAGCGCAAGCCCTTCAAATTCCCCCGAGGTGTCTGCCCGTGCTGCAAGTGGTGCCGGTGGCACCCGAGATGCCTTGGGGCCAAGTCGATGGGCGGGCCGGGCAGTTGGCGGGCGAGGCTGTGTTGTGGGCCACGCGTGCGGCCTTGCGGGACGAGGTGGCCGCGCTGGTCACCGCCCCCTTGCACAAAGAGGCCTTGTACGCTGCAGGGGCACCCTACAACCAATACCCGGGCCACACCGAGTTGCTGCAGGCCGAGGCGGCCCGGCATGCGGGGGTGACGCTCGCGCAAATGCCCGTGCGCATGATGCTGGCCAACGACGAGTTGCGCACGGTGCTGGTGAGCATCCATGTGTCCTTGCGCGAGGCGCTCGACGCCATCACCTTGGACCGGGTTCTGGAGACCTTGCGCATCACCCACACGGCTTTGTCAGCTTTGCTCGGCCGCAGGCCACGCATCGCGGTGGCGGGTGTCAATCCGCACGCGGGCGAGGGCGGCTTGTTTGGACGGGAAGAAATCGAGGTCTTGCAGCCCGCCATGTCGCGGGCCCGCCAAGAGGGTCTGGATGTGCACGGCCCCTGCCCGCCCGATACGGTCTTCATGCGGGCCCGCCAAAAACCGGGTATTCAGCGGGAATTTGATGTGGTGGTGGCCATGTACCACGACCAGGGCTTGATCCCCGTGAAGTACCTGGGGGTGGAGCAGGGGGTGAACGTGACTTTGGGCCTGCCCGTGATCAGGACCAGCCCGGACCACGGCACGGCCATGGACGTGGCCGGGCAAGGATTGGCGGATGCCAGCAGCATGGTCCAGGCCATTCGCATGGCGCGTCAGCTGGTGGCGGGCAAGGCCCATGGCCGGGCCTGAACCCGGAAGTTTCAGGCCTGGTTTTTCAGACTGTCGCGGATTTCACGCAGCAGCAACACGTCTTCAGGCGGGATGGGAGCGGCCTCTGGTGCGGCTGTGGCGGGTTCACTGGCCTTGAGGCGGTTGATCTGGCGCACCATCACAAAAATCAGCAAAGCCAAAATGATGAAGTTCAAGGCGACCGTGACGAAACTGCCATAGGCAAAAACGGCTCCCAGCTTTTTCGCCTCAGCCAATGGCAAGCTGGCCGCTTGACCGGCCAGCGGCAGGTAGTAATTGGCGAAGTCGAGCCCGCCAAACACCAGGCTCACCAACGGCATGATCATGTCGGCCACCAAAGAGTCCACGATCTTGCCAAAGGCCGCACCGATGATCACGCCCACCGCCAGGTCCATGACGTTGCCTTTCAGTGCAAAAGATTTTAATTCCTGAAAAAATGTCATTTTAAATATCCAAAAAAACAAAGTGATGGCTATTGTGCCCCAGTCAGAAGAAAGCTTATCGGGTTGTAAGTCGGTTGTTTGTTTCACTCCGCTACAATTACGGGTTGACCCTGATAACGACTCGCTAAGAGGATTCCCATGAGTGACACCCCAGTCGACAGCAGCAAGCGGACGTGGCTGATTGCCTCCACTTGCGCAGGTGCCGTAGGCGCTGGCTTTGTGGCCACCCCCTTCGTCAGCAGCTTCCAACCCTCCGAGCGGGCCAAAGCGGCCGGTGCGGCCGTAGAGGTGGACATTTCCGCCTTGAACCCGGGCGAAAAGCTCACGGTTGAATGGCGCGGCAAACCCGTGTGGATCATGAAGCGCTCGCCAGAGCAGCTCGAATCCCTGAAAAAAATCGAGGGCCAGTTGGCCGATCCCAGCTCCTTGCGGACCGCCTACCCTACCCCCGAATACGCCAAAAATCAGTACCGATCTATCAAGCCAGAGATCATGGTGGCGGTCGGCATATGCACCCATTTGGGTTGCTCACCATCTGATAAGTTTGCTGCAGGCCCTCAGCCTTCATTGCCTGATGACTGGAATGGCGGCTTCCTGTGCGCCTGCCATGGCTCGACCTTTGACTTAGCCGGCCGCGTGTTCAAGAACAAGCCCGCACCCGACAACCTTGAAGTGCCGCCTCACATGTACCTGTCTGACACCAAGTTGATCATTGGTGAAGACAAGAAGGCTTGATGGAGAACAACATGGCTCAATTCAAAGACATTTCCCCTAACGCCCCCGCTGGCGAAAAGCTGCTCAACTGGGTAGACAACCGCTTCCCTTTGTCCAAGCTGTACAAGGACCACCTGTCCGAGTATTACGCGTCTAAAAATCTGAACATTTGGTACGTATTCGGCGCTTTGTCCCTGCTGGTTTTGGTAATCCAGATCGTGACTGGCATCTTTTTGACGATGCACTACAAGCCAGACGCAGCACTGGCTTTCGCTTCGGTCGAATACATCATGCGCGATGTGTCTTGGGGCTGGTTGATCCGTTACATGCATTCCACCGGTGCTTCGGCTTTCTTTGTGGTGGTGTACCTGCACATGTTCCGGGGTTTGTTGTACGGCTCGTACCGCAAGCCGCGTGAATTGGTCTGGATTTTCGGTTGCGCCATTTTCTTGGTACTGATGGCCGAAGCTTTTATGGGTTACCTGTTGCCTTGGGGCCAAATGTCTTACTGGGGCGCTCAGGTGATCGTGAACTTGTTCTCGGCCATTCCCGTGATTGGCCCTGATTTGGCTTTGCTGATCCGAGGTGACTTTGTGGTGGGCGATGCCACTTTGAACCGATTCTTCAGCTTCCACGTGATTGCCATGCCTTTGGTGCTGTTGGGTCTGGTGGTGGCGCACATCATTGCGCTGCACGAAGTCGGCTCCAACAACCCTGACGGCATCGAAATCAAAGCGTCTGATGCGCCCAAAGACGCCAAAGGTAACCCTTTAGACGGTATCCCTTTTCACCCTTACTACACCGTTCATGACATTTTCTCGGTGAGCGTGTTCTTGATGGCGTTCACGGCGATTGTGTTTTTTGCCCCTGAGATGGGCGGCTATTTTCTTGAATACAACAACTTTATTCCAGCCGATCCATTGACCACGCCTTTGCACATTGCTCCCGTTTGGTACTTTACGCCCTACTATTCGATGTTGCGCGCCATCACCAACGAGATGATGTATGTGTTGGTGGCTTGCGTGGTCATAGGCTCCGTGTTGGCTGTTGCCAAAGGCAAACTGCCCTCATTTCTCAAAGCTGGTGTGGTGGGTGCTGCGGTCTTGATCTGTGCCCTGATGTTGTCCATTGACGCCAAGTTCTGGGGTGTGGTGGTCATGGGCGGTGCTGTGATCATTATGTTTTTCTTGCCATGGCTCGATTACAGCCCTGTCAGGTCGATTCGATATCGACCGGACTGGCACAAGTACATCTACGCTGCCTTTGTCTTTATGTTCATCGTTCTCGGTTACTTGGGTGTTAAGGCACCAGGTGTCTGGGGCATCATCGCTGGACAAGACATCGCAGAACGTGTTTCACAGCTATTCACATTGGGCTATTTCGGTTTCTTTCTCTTGATGCCTTGGTGGAGTAAGCTGGGCACGTTCAAGCAAGTGCCTGACCGCGTGACCTTCACGCCCCACTGAGACCCCGAAGAGTCAAGAACATGAAAAACCTCAAGAAACTCGCATTGGGCTTTGTGATGGCCCTGGGCCTTATCTCTGGAGCTCACGCCGCTGTTGGTGGCATTGCCTGGGACAAGGCTCCCCACAAAACCAACGACTTGGCGGCTTTGCAAAACGGCGCCAAGTTGTTTGTCAATTACTGTCTCAATTGCCACTCCGCGGCTTACATGCGCTACAACCGCCTGAAAGACATCGGTTTGACCGATCAGCAGATCAAGGACAACCTGATGTTTGCCACCGACCGTGTTGGCGACAACATGAAAGTGGCTGTAGACCCTGTGTTGGCCAAAGACTGGTTTGGCAAGAACCCACCCGACTTGACGTTGATGGCCCGCTCGCGTTCAGGTCCCGGTGGTTCAGGTGCAGACTACCTTTACACCTACTTGCGCACGTATCACCGTGATTCGACCAAACCCACAGGTTGGAATAACTTGGCAATGCCCAACGTGGGCATGCCCAATCCGCTGTGGGAATTGCAAGGCGAGCGTGAGCCCGTTTATGTGGAAAAAGAAGAGCATGGTCACAAAGTCCAAATCTTCTCTGGCTGGAAGCAAGTCAAGCCCGGCACCATGACGCCTTTGGAATACGATCAAGCCATTGGTGACTTGGTCGGGTACATGCAATGGATGGCCGAGCCAGGGCAGAACTCCCGTGTGCAAATTGGTGTGTGGGTTTTGATTTTCTTGACCTTCTTTACTTTCATTGCCTGGCGTTTGAATGCGGCATACTGGAAAGACATCAAGTAACTGATCTTTCACCCGGCGATTCAGCCGGGTCCTTTGGAGTGGCAGGTCTTTGGGCCTCCCACTCTTTTTGATTTTTTGAGGAGCCTCCACCATGATGGTGCTTTATTCCGGTACGACCTGCCCTTTCTCACACCGCTGCCGCTTTGTGCTGTTCGAAAAAGGCATGGACTTCGAGATCCGCGATGTGGACTTGTACAACAAGCAAGAAGACATCAATGTGATGAATCCCTACGGTCAGGTGCCGATTCTGGTTGAGCGTGACTTGATCCTGTACGAGTCGAACATCATCAACGAGTACATTGACGAGCGTTTTCCGCACCCCCAGTTGATGCCCGGCGACCCGGTGGACCGTGCCCGCGTGCGTTTGTTCTTGCTCAACTTCGAAAAAGAACTGTTCACCCATGTGCTGACCTTGGAAAATCGCGCCCTCAAAGGCAACGACAAGGCATTGGAAAAAGCCCGCTCACACATCCGCGACCGCCTGACCCAGTTGGCCCCGGTGTTCCTGAAAAACAAGTTCATGCTGGGCGATAACTTCTCCATGCTGGATGTGGCCATTGCCCCTTTATTGTGGCGTCTGGACTACTACGGTATCGAACTCAGCAAAAATGCAGCCCCGTTGCTCAAGTATGCTGAGCGCATTTTTTCGCGTCCTGCCTACATCGAGGCGCTGACGCCTTCTGAAAAGGTCATGCGCAAATAAAGTCCGGTGTTTTCGGGTAATCAATGGCGATGGAGGACAACGCATGATCAGTAACACCGAACTGCCATCTACCAGGCCTTACCTGATTCGCGCCTTGTACGACTGGTGTTCTGAAAATGGCTTCACACCCTATGTGGCGGTGAAGGTGGACAACTCGGTTCAGGTGCCGCGTGAGTACGTGCAAGGTGGCGAAATCGTGCTGAACGTCAGCATGGATGCCACCAGTTCATTGAAGCTGGGCAACGACTTCATCGAGTTCAAAGCCCGCTTTGGTGGCAAGCCGCGTGAAATCATGGTGCCGATCCATCGGGTCATGGCCATCTACGCCCGCGAAAATGGACAGGGCATGGCTTTTCCCGTGAGCGATGAAGAAGCGCCTCCTGCCGCTTTGTCGTCGGTTGAAGGCCCGTCGCTTGCAAGTGCCGACAGCGAGGACAAGCCTGCAGCGCCCAGCCCCAGCAGACCCGCACTCAAGCGGATCAAATAAAAAATTGAGGTGGTGTGCCAAGTCACCTTCGTAGCACGTTAAAATTCAGCCCGTGCCGCTTTAGCTCAGTTGGTAGAGCACCCGCCTTGTAAGCGGTAGGTCGTCAGTTCGAATCCGACAAGCGGCACCAAAATATCAGCCCTGACCCTCAAAAGTCAGGGCTTTTTTGCGCACAAAACTTGCAGCTGAAAACGGTGGGGCCTCATCGATTTTGCACCTTGATGCGGATCGAAGACACCCCCAAACCTTGGCCATTGAGGTGGGCTTGCAAGGCGGGCAGCAATTGACGCAGCTTGGCGGCCACGGCGTTTGAGCTCACCAGCAGACACCAGGCGCCATCTTCAATGGGGCCGGCTTGGATGCTGGCGCGCAAAGGCGCAGGCAGCAAACTGCGAATGGCTTGCAGGCGATCAGAAGAATCGCGCACCCGTCCCATCAGCAGTGAAAAGGTGGGCGACTCTTGGGCGGCTTGTTGCAGGGGAATGGCTTGGTGGCGTCTTTGCATGGCGAGTCTTTGGACTCGATTATCTGGCAAGGCGTGCAGCCTCGGCACAGTGCCATGAAAAGGCTTTCTAAGAGGGCTGGTCAAGCGGCTAAAATCATCCGGTTATACAGGTTGCCCTTAGGTGGCTTGTCGGGTTGGCTGGGTGATGTGCCTGGCGGGCCTGGATTTCATGAAACTTTTAACCAGACAGGATAGACGGTCTGTTTTTCAGCCTCTGTGCTGAATGTGGATCTAATTGACATGGCCATCCCATTCCTCACCAAGATTTTCGGCAGTCGCAACGACCGCTTGCTCAAGCAATACCGCAAAACCGTCGAGCGCATCAACGCCATGGAGGCTGGACTTGAGAGCCTGAGCGACGATGAGCTGAGGGCCAAAACCCAAAATTTCCGTGATCGTGCTGCCACGGGTGAGAGCCTGGATACCTTATTGCCCGAGGCTTTTGCAGTGGTGCGTGAGGGCTCCAAGCGGGTCATGAAGATGCGCCACTTCGATGTGCAGCTCGCCGGTGGCATCGCCTTGCACAATGGCAAGATTGCCGAGATGGGCACGGGTGAGGGCAAAACCCTGACCTCTACGCTGCCGGCCTACCTCAACGCCATCGCAGGCAAGGGCGTGCATGTGGTCACGGTGAACGACTACCTGGCCAGCCGTGATGCCACATGGATGGGCAAGCTCTACAACTTCCTGGGCCTCAAGGTGGGCATTAATTTGCCGCAAATGCCGCGAGAAGACAAACAAGCCGCTTACAACGCTGACATCACCTACGGCACGAACAACGAATACGGTTTCGATTACTTGCGCGACAACATGGTCTACGAAGCCCATGACCGTGTGCAGCGCCCGCTCAACTACGCCATCGTGGACGAGGTTGACTCTATTTTGATCGATGAGGCCCGTACGCCCTTGATCATCAGTGGTCAGGCTGAAGACCACACGGCCACTTACTTGGCGATGAACCAGGTCGTGCCACTGCTCACCCGCCAAGAAGGCGAGGCCGACCCTCGCACGGGCGAGGGCATCATCACACCCGGCGACTTCACGGTCGATGAAAAATCGCACCAGGTTTTCTTGACCGAAGACGGCCATGAAAAAGCCGAAGCCGTGCTCGCGCAAATGGGATTGATCCCAGCAGGCACGAGCCTTTACGACCCGGCCAACATCACGCTGATGCACCACTTGAGCGCTGCTTTGCGTGCGCGACACCTTTACCACCGCGATCAACACTATGTGGTGCAGGAAGGCGAGATCATCATCGTCGACGAATTCACCGGCCGTCTGATGACGGGCCGCCGCTGGAGTGATGGCTTGCATCAGGCGGTGGAGGCCAAAGAGGGTGTGCAAATCCAGGCCGAAAACCAGACGCTGGCCTCCATCACCTTCCAGAACTATTTCCGCTTGTACAACAAAATCGGTGGCATGACGGGCACGGCCGACACAGAGGCCTACGAGTTCCAGGAAATCTATGGGCTGGAGACCATGGTGATTCCGCCGCACCGCAAGAGCCAACGCGAAGACCAGCTGGACCGGGTGTACAAAACCTCGCAAGAACGTTACACCGCGGCCATTGCGGACATCCGCGAATGCTTTGAGAGAGGCCAGCCGGTGCTGGTGGGCACCACCTCGATCGAAAACTCAGAGCTGATTGCGCAACTGCTGGCGCAGCAAAAGCTGCCACACCAGGTGCTCAACGCCAAACAGCACGCCCGCGAGGCGGACATCGTGGCCCAGGCCGGACGACCCGGCATGATCACGATCGCCACCAACATGGCCGGTCGTGGCACCGACATCGTGCTCGGTGGAAACATTGAAAAAGACGTGCAGGCCATTGAAGAAGATGCGAACCTGCCAGAGGGGGTCCGCCATGAAAAAGTGGCTCAGCTGCGCGAGCAATGGAAAGTCGTGCATGAGCAGGTCAAGTCCTTGGGCGGCTTGCGCATCATCGCGACTGAGCGTCATGAGTCACGCCGCATCGACAACCAGCTGCGCGGCCGTTCGGGCCGCCAAGGCGACCCCGGTTCTTCACGCTTTTACCTGAGTCTGGACGACCCGTTGATGCGCATTTTTGCGGGTGACCGTGTGCGCTCCATCATGGACCGGCTGAAGATGCCCGAAGGCGAGGCGATCGAAGCGGGAATCGTCACCCGCAGCATTGAAAGTGCCCAGCGCAAGGTAGAGGCGCGCAACTTTGACGTCCGTAAACAGCTGCTCGAATACGACGACGTGTCCAATGACCAGCGCAAGGTGATTTACCAGCAGCGCAATGACATTCTGGATGCCCAAGACATGCACACCCAGATCACGGCCCTGCGCGAAGGGTGCTTCACCGATCTGGTGCGCCAGTTTGTCCCGGTCGAGTCGGTCGAAGAGCAATGGGATCTGCCGGCTCTGGAAAAAGTGCTGGCTGAAGAGTGGAGCATGACGCTGGATTTGCAAGGCAAGGTCCAAGCTTCCAGCGCTATTTCGGACGAAGACCTGCTGGAGACGGTCGTGACGGCTGCCCATGCACAGTTTCAGTCCAAGCTCGACCAAGTGGGGGCCGAGAGTTTCGTGTCCTTTGAACGCATGATTTTGTTGCAGAGCATCGACACCCACTGGCGCGAACACTTGAGCGCTTTGGACTACCTGCGTCAGGGCATCCACCTGCGGGGCTATGCGCAAAAGCAACCCAAGCAGGAATACAAGCGTGAGGCCTTTGAGTTGTTTGGCCAATTGCTCGACGCTGTGAAAAACGAAGTCACCAAGACTTTGATGATGGTGCGCATCGATTCAGGCGACCAAATACAGCAAGCAGCCCAAGCCATTGAGGAGCGGGCTGAACAGATCAGCAATGTGACTTACAGTGCCCCGGATGAAACAGGACAGCCACAGTTGCATGCTGCCGGAGCCGCTGCAGCTGCCGGTGGGCTGGCCGATTTGGCCAGCACCTGGGGCCAGGTGGGGCGCAACGAGCCTTGCCCTTGTGGCAGTGGCAAAAAATTCAAACAATGCCACGGCAAGCTCGCCTGAAAAGGCGGAGCTTATGAAACGGGCTTCGGCCCGTTTTCTTTGAGCTGCCCCGCTTGTGCTGTGAAACCCTGCTTTTGTGAAGGACCGACATGCCCGTGAACCTGCCCCCCCTTGATTCGGCACAACTCAAACCCATCGCTGGCGTGCGCATCGGCATCGCGCAAGCAGGTGTGCGCAAAGCCAACCGAAAAGACCTCACGGTGTTTTTGCTGGACGAAGGCACCAGCGTGGCGGGTGTGTTCACCCGCAACCGTTTTTGCGCCGCCCCTGTGCAGGTCTGCCGTGAGCACCTGGCCGCGGGCAGCGCCGTGCGCGCCTTGGTCATCAACACCGGCAACGCCAATGCGGGCACGGGTGCACCGGGCTTGGCCCATGCCCACCAGACTTGTGAGGCCTTGGCCAGCTTGCTGCGCTGTACGCCTGCGCAAGTGCTGCCGTTTTCGACGGGTGTGATCATGGAGCCGCTGCCGGTGGACCGCATCGTGGCTGGCCTGCCTGCTGCGCTGACCGATGCGCAAGCCGCCCACTGGGCCGAGGCTGCACAAGGCATCATGACCACCGACACCGTGCCCAAAGCCGCCAGCGCGCAGGTGCAAGTGGGTGGCAAGACCGTCAGCATCACCGGCATCAGCAAAGGTGCTGGCATGATCCGCCCCAACATGGCCACCATGCTGGGCTTTGTGGCCACCGATGCCTGCATCGCCCCGGCCTTGTTGCCTGCGCTGGCCAAGCAACTGGCCGATGGTTCGTTCAACCGCATCACCATCGACGGCGACACCTCGACCAACGACTCCTTCATGTTGATCGCCACGCACAAGGCGGCGCAACCCCCCATCACGTCGCTGGACAGCGCCGACGGTCAGGCTTTGCTTCAGGGCTTGATGCAAGTGGCCCGCCAGTTGGCGCACGCCATCGTGCGCGATGGCGAAGGCGCCACCAAGTTCATCACCGTGCTGATCGAAGGCGGCCGCACGGCCGAGGAATGCCGCCAGGTGGCTTATGCGATCGCGCATTCGCCGCTGGTCAAGACCGCCTTCTTTGCCAGTGACCCGAACCTGGGCCGTATTCTGGCCGCCGTGGGTTATGCGGGCATCGATGATTTGGACCAAGGCCTGATCGAGCTGCACCTGGACGACGTGCATGTGGTCTCGCAAGGTGGTCGCCGCGCCGAATACCGCGAAGAAGACGGCCAGCGCGTCATGAAGGGCAGCGAAATCACCGTGCGCGTGGGCCTGGGCCGGGGCACGGCCAGCGACACTGTGTGGACGTGCGATCTGAGCCACGATTACGTCACCATCAACGCGGATTACCGTTCATGAACTCTCCTGCTTCCTCACCTCTGGATCAACTTTTGGCCAAAGTCAGCCAGTTGGTGGACCGCATCGAGTCGGTCTTGCCCCAACCCCTGTCGGCCCCTGACTGGACGCAAGCCATTGCCTGGCGCTACCGCAAGCGCTCTTCAGGCCATGGTGTGCTGGAGCCGGTGCGCCATGTGGCGGCCATGACGCTGGCTGACCTCAAGGAAATCGACGACCAAAAAGAAAAGCTGCAGCGCAACACCGAACAGTTTGTGCATGGCCATCCGGCCAACAATGTGCTGCTCACGGGCGCACGCGGCACCGGCAAATCCTCGCTCATCAAGGCCTGTCTGAACACCTATGCACCGCAAGGCTTGCGCCTGATCGAGGTGGACAAGGAAGACCTGACCGATTTGCCCGACATCATCGAAGTGGTGGCCGGGCGGGATGAAAAGTTCATTGTGTACTGCGACGACCTGAGCTTTGAAGACGGTGAGCCGGGCTACAAGGCGCTCAAGTCCATTTTGGACGGCACCGTGGCCGCCTCGACCCCCAATGTGCTGGTGTACGCGACCAGCAACCGCCGCCATTTGTTGCCTGAGTACATGAGCGAGAACCTCACCTACAAGCACACCGACGACGGCGAAGTGCACCCGGGTGAAGGCGTGGAAGAGAAGATCTCTCTGTCAGAGCGCTTTGGCCTGTGGATCAGTTTCTATCCCTTCTCACAAGACGAGTATTTGACCATTGCAGGCCAATGGCTCAGCGCTTTGGGCGCCACACCCACGCAAATCGATGCGGCGCGCCCCGATGCGCTGCTCTGGGCTTTGGAGCGCGGCTCACGCAGCGGCCGTGTGGCTTACCAGTTTGCCCGAGACATGATGGGCCGCCAATCGGACCGCGCATGAGCGCAGGCCTGCTGGTCGCAGACGGTGAGCGGGTACGGCTAGACCTGGCAAAGGGCCAGGCCGAGCGCGCCGTGGTCGATGTGGCGGTGGGTGTGTTGCTGCAATCCGATGGCCAGTTTTTACTGACCTCGCGCCCCGAAGGCAAAGTGTATGCAGGCTATTGGGAATTCCCGGGCGGCAAACTTGAAGCGGGCGAGTCGGTCGAGCAAGCGCTGCGCCGAGAACTGCAAGAAGAGCTGGGCATCACCATCGGCCCGCCACAAGTCTGGAAAACCCAAATGGTCGATTACCCTCACGCCTTGGTACGGCTCCATTTTTGCAAGGTGTGGGCGTGGCAAGGCGAGTTGCAAATGCGTGAAGGGCAATCACACGCTTGGCAGACCTTGCCTGTGGCCGTGGTGCCTGTGCTGCCGGGCACCATCCCCGTGTTGACTTGGTTGGCGCAAGAGCGGCAATTCACAGGCCAGACGCACGCCTGAGCTTCACGTCACTGCAGGCGTGGATCGCCAAAAGTCTCGTCGGGCGGGGTCTCGTCGGGCAGTTTGAATTCTTCGCTGGCCCAGGCCCCCAAGTCCACGCCTTTGCAGCGGCCGCTGCAAAACGGGCGGTAAGGGTTGGCGGGGCTGTAAAGGCTCAGGCCTGCACAGGCAGGACAGCGCACGTGGCGTGGTTTGAAAGATTCAGGTGGGTTCACGACGCTCATGCGCACAAGGTCATCTCGAAGGGCACGTCATCGGTCGTGGCCACCAATTTGCCGTCGCTTTGCTGGCGCAGCATGCGAATGACCACCAGCAAGCGATTACAACTGATCTCGGGCGTCAAACCCAAGGAGGGGTCGATCTTCAGGCGCAGCAGCTGAAAGCTTCGCCCTTGGGGCAGGTTTTGTTGCAACTGACCTGAAGTGGCCATGACTTTTTGGCTCGAGCCCGATTCGCGCAGCATTTGCAACAACTGCTCAATGGCTTGAGCCCAAGGCGCAAAAGGCAAAATCCATTGTTGCAAATCACGGGCACGGCTGCTTGCAGCATGGTGCTGCCAAGCGTGATAGGCGGGCAAATCAAATTCGCAAGTACCCCCCGGGATGGCCACACGGCTTCTGAGGGCCATCAGGAAATCATGGTCCGCTAAGTTTTGGCCCATTTTCCCTGTCACATGATTGAGGGCTTCAAAGAGGTGATCGAGTTGCGCAATCAGCCCGTCCAGCGCTTTTTCGGAAATGGCGGGATTCCCCCTGTAAGCGCTATAAACTTGCTTTTGCCGCTCAAGGTCTTTGAGTACCTCGGACTTGAGTTCCGATCGGCCCCCCACCTCCATGATTTCAAACAGGGTGATCAAGGCAAAATGGTGGTCCAGAGCCTGATCGCGCCCGACCAGTTGACCCAAGCGGGAAAACAGCTGCTGCAGTCGCAAATAGGTGCGAATGCGTTCATTAAATGGGTATTCGTACAGTATCACGCGGCATTTTCCAATCACGCCATCATAGCCCGAAGTCGGCGGCAAGCTGAGCCACCCGGGTCTCTAAATCATTAAAACCAAGGCCTTGATTGAAGAGAACGGTATCGGCGCAGGCCAGACGCTGTGAACGCGAGGCTTGTTGAGCCATGATGCGTTCGACCTCTTCGCTGGCCAGGCCACTGCGGGCCATGACCCTTTGCTTTTGGGTCTCGGTATCGCAGTCCACCACGATCACCCGGTCCACCTGTTTGCGCCAACGCTCACCCGACTCCACCAGCAAGGGCACATCAAACACCAAGACATGGTGACCACTTTGCACGGCCGCTTGCGCTTGCACGTTCGTGATCTGGCTGACCAGGGGATGGATGATGTGTTCGAGTTGGCGTTTGGCTCGCGGGTCACGGAAGATGCGATCGCGCATGGCCTGGCGGTTCATGGCGCCGTCCGGGTTGAGCACCTCGTGACCAAAGGTGCGGACGATGGCCGCCATGGCCTGGCCACCTGGGGCCGTGAGGCTGCGAGAAATGGCATCGGCGTCGATGATGGCGGCGCCGCGCCGCGCCAAAAAGCCCGCCACGGTGCTTTTGCCGCTGCCAATGCCGCCGGTCAGGCCAAAGCGCCAAGTGCGATGTGTCATGGACATTCAGATCAAAAACCAGGGCAGGGGGCCCAAAATCATGATCCACAAACCTGCCAACACCAAAAAAGGCCCGAAAGCCAACTGGCCATTGTCCGCCAATTGACCCCGCATTTTGAGCCAGAGGCCGCCGATCATCCCGGAAAAAGAGGCGATCAAGATCAAGGACAGGAACGCGGGCCAGCCCAGCCAAGCCCCCAGGGCGGCCAGCAGTTTGAAGTCGCCTTGACCCATGCCCTCCTTGCCGGTCACGGCTTTGAACAACCAGTAGACCGTCCACAGAAACAGGTAGCCAGCAGCGGCACCCCAAAGGGCTTCATTCAGGCCGATGCCGGTCAACCCCAGACTGGTGGCAATCAAACCCGCCCATGCCAGGGGTTGGGTGATGGCGTCGGGCAGCAAGCGCGTGTCGGCATCGATGGCGGCCAGCGCCACCAAGGCGGCTGCAAATCCCGCCCAGACAAGCGCCTGAAAACCCAAGCCGTGTGCGGCTGCTGCCCACATGAACAGGGCAGATGTAACCAATTCAATGGCCGGGTATCGCCAAGCAATTTGAGCTTGGCAGTGGGCGCATCGGCCGCGCAGTCGAATGAAACTCAGTAGCGGAATGTTCTCGTGCCAAGCCAAGGCGTGTTGGCAGTGTGGGCAGTGCGAACGAGGCACAGCCAGATTGAAGGGGGGTGAGCTCGGTGGGGCCTCGTCTGGCGGGGTGTCCCACTGCGCTTGCAGCATGAGCGGCAAGCGGTGGATCACCACATTCAAGAAACTGCCGATCATCAACCCCAGCAAAGCCGCCAGGCCGAGTGCCAAAACGCTGTCGTTCATGTCAAAAAACTTGCCCCAAACTGAAAATAGGTAGGTACATGGCCACCAAAATGGCCCCAATGAAGCCGCCGAGTACCACGATGATCAGCGGCTCCAGCAAACTGCTCAGGCCATTGACCTGGTCGTCGAGCGCGCTTTCCATCAGGCTACCGGCACGGCTGAGCAAGCTGTCCAAGGCCCCGGTTTCTTCACCTGTGGCGCACAACTGCACGATCATCGCCGGAAAACGCCCGCTTTGGTCCATGCTCTCACTCAAACTTTGGCCCTGCACCACCTGGCGCTGGATTTGCAATGTGGTGCGCGCAAAAACTGCATGATCGCACGCTTGGGCTGTAGGCCCTAAGGCTTCGGTCAAGGGCACGCCCGCAGCCAGCAAGGCCGACAGGGTCTGAGCCCAACGCGCCACCACCGCCGTGGTCAGCAGCGGCCCAAGCACTGGCCAGCGCAGCCACCACCGAGCCAGCCATTGCCGCATGCGGCTGGCTGCTGGGCTGTTGTGTTGTGCTGCCCACAGCAGCAACAGCGCCAAAGGCAGGGCCGCAGGCCAGGCCCGCACCAGTGCGTAGCTCATGCCGACCACCAGTTGCGTGGCCAAGGGCAATTCGGCCCCAAAGGACTGGAACACGTCCTGGAAAACCGGCACCACCAGCACCAGAATCAGCACCAAAATACCCAAGGCCACGGCCATCACCGCGATGGGGTACATCAAGGCCGAACGAATTTTGGAGCGCATTGCCTCGTTTTTTTCCAGCGTCAAAGACAGCCGCTCCATCATCGTGTCCAGAATCCCGGCGGCTTCGCCGGCTTGCACCATGTGCACATACAGGCCGCTGAATTGTTTCGGGTGTTTGGCCAGGGCGTCGTGCAGGGCCACGCCGGCTTCGACATCGCTGCGCACACGGGTCATCACGAGCACCAGACCTTTGGCGCTCATGCTGCGGCACAGCATGGCCAGTGCCTGCACGACGGGCACGCCTGCGCGCAGCATGGCCGCCCATTGGCGCGTCATGACGGCCAGGTCTTTGGCTTTGACGGTATCCGGCGGCGACCACCACAGGCGCTGAAGCTGCACTTTTTGTAGCCCCTGCCTGCGCAGCTGAGCCCGGGCCAAGTCGGCGTTCAGGGCCTGAATTTGACCGCTTTGGGCACGGCCTTGATGGTCGCGGCCGCTCCAGCGAAAGACCGTTGTGGCGCGGGCCGCCGGCAGGGCACTCATGCGCTTTCTCGCGTGGCGGCCAGCACCTCGTCCAATGAGGTGATGCCCTGCAGCACTTTGCGCAAGCCGGCCATGCGCAAGCTGCTCACCCCTTCGCTTCGGGCTTGGCGCGCCATCTCTTGTATCCCAGCTTCATGCAAAACCAGTTGCTGCATCTCGGCGCTGACGGTCATGACCTGGAAAATCCCGGTTCGCCCGGCAAAGCCTTTGTGGCACTGCGGGCAACCCTCGGGCTCGAACACCGGCACGGGGTCTGCTAAGTGCAGACTGGGCGGCCAACCTGCTTTGTGCCAAATCACAGCGGGCACGCTGGCCGCGCGCTTGCAGTGCGTGCACAGGCAGCGCACCAGGCGTTGCGCCGTGATCAAGCTCACACTGGCAGCGATGTTGTAGGGGGCAGTGCCCATGTTGCGCAAGCGCACCAAGGTGGCCGGGGCGTCGTTGGTGTGCAAGGTCGAGAGCACAAGGTGCCCGGTTTGCGCAGCCTGGATGGCGATATTGGCGGTCTCCAGATCGCGCACTTCACCGACCATCAAAATGTCCGGATCTTGGCGCAAAAAAGCACGCAAGGCCACGGCAAAGCTCAGGCCGGGTTTGTCCTGCACATTGACCTGATTGATGCCCGCGAGCTGGATTTCACAGGGGTCTTCCACCGTGGCGATGTTCACTTCGGGCGTGTTCAGCAGGTTCAGACAGGCGTACAAGGATTGCGTCTTGCCCGAGCCGGTGGGGCCTGTCACCAGCACCAACCCGTGCGGTGCGCGGATAGCGGCCTGCAAGCGATCGAGGTCTTCTGCTTCGTAGCCCAGAAGGCTCAAGTCCAGTTGAGACTGCGCGGAGTCCAGCACCCGAATCACCAGTTTTTCACCAAACAAGGTGGGCAAGGTGCTGACACGCAAGTCCAGCTCCCGCCCTTGGGCCAATTGCAGTTTCATGCGGCCGTCTTGCGGCAGGCGCTTTTCGGCAATGTCCAGGCGTGACATCACTTTGATGCGCGATGCCAACCGGTCTTTAAGGGCCATGTGCGGTGAGGCCACCTCGCGCAGTTCTCCATCGATGCGCATGCGTACCCGGTACTGGTGTTCATAAGGCTCAAAGTGCAGGTCAGAGGCCTTGAGCGCCACCGCCTGCTCCAGCAGTTTTTGAACGTAGCTGACCACTGGGGCGTCATCGTGCCCAGTCAGTGGCGGGCGTGTCGGAGCAGAATCCATGATGTACCGTCCATTTGTTGGTAACTAAAATGGTAAATCATGGGACTAGGTGTGTTATTTGTAAATCTATTTAAATGGACTTTGCGGGTCGTGTTGTGTCTTGCCAAGGGCGAGAGACGACTGAAAAAGCGACGCGTCAAGGACCTCTGTTGCAGTGAGTCTTTCGCATTTCCCTCAAAATCAAGGCCATTGAACTGGACAACAGGAGACAAACATGCACGTGGGTATTGCAGGCATCGGCAAGATGGGCGCAGCGATTGGGTCGCGGTTGTTGTCACTGGGCATGCCCGTGACGGTTTGGAACCGCACCGCCGAGCGAGCCCAGTCCTTGGTGGTCACAGGGGCTCAGTGGGCTGAATCACCCAAAGCCTTGGCTGAGTCGGTCGATGTGGTCATCACTTTGCTGACCAATGAGGCGGCGCTCGACGACGTTTATGGTTCGGCATCGGGTTTGCTTGCGGGTAAAGTTCATGACAAGGTGTTCATCGACATGAGCACCGTTCGCCCTGCCAAGCCGCAAGAAATGGCTCAGCGTGCGCAAGCGGTCCAAGCCCGGTTTTTGGAGTGTCCGGTGGGCGGTAGCGTGGGGCCCGCCAAAGAGGGCAAATTGTTGGGCTTTGTCGGTGGCGATGCGCAGGACTTGCAAAAAGTCCAGGCTTTGCTCGACGGGATGTGCCGCCGAGTGGAGCATGTGGGGCCACACGGTGCGGGCGCCACCATGAAACTGGCTGTCAATTTGCCATTGATGGTGTATTGGCAAACTTTGGGCGAGGCACTTTCTTTGGTTGAACCCCTGGGCCTCGACCCCCAGCGCGTGATCGATATCCTGTCTGACTCATCGGGTGGGCCCAACATGCTCAAGGTGCGTGGCGGCATGATTGCCAAGACCCTGAGTCAGCAAAAAAGTGATCAGGTCACCGTCAATGTGGCGACGATGCGCAAAGATATGCAGTCCATGCTGGACTTGGGATCGGCGATGCGTAAGAACTTGCCCCTGACGGCTTTGGCCCTGCAAAAATTCGAAGCTGCCGCACAGAGCGGGCTGGATGCGAAAGATTGTTCAGAGCTGCTGGTGTGGTGGTTGACCCAAGGTGGCCGCGCCTGATTCTGGCGCAGCCACTGGGATGAGGACTTCACTCGAGGCGCATTTCCCGGATGATGGCGCGGAACTGGTCCATCTGCCGGCGCAGCATGGCGTCTTGCTCGGCCGGTGTTGAGCCCACGCCCTCGGCACCTAGATCGTTCAGGCGCTTGACCACATCGGGGTGGCGCACTGCGGCGATCACTTCCTTGTTCAGCCGTTCAATGATGTCCTTGGGCGTTTTGGCTGGGGCGAACACACCGTTCCAGCCTTCCAGTTCAAGGTTGGGAAAGCCCAACTCCCTGACAGTGGGCACATCGGGCAGGCCCGGGATGCGTTTGGATGCCGTCGTGGCAATGGCCTTCAGGGTACCGGCCTTGATCTCGGCCAGGGAGGAAGACAACTGATCGCCACCGACTTGGAGTCGACCCGCTAGCAACTCCTGCTTAAGGGGGGCCGCGCCCTTGAACGGAATGTGGGTGATATTGACTTTGCCTTCTTTTTTGAAGGCCTCACCCAAGACGTGCATGGTGGAGCCCGGACCTGTCGACCCATAGTTGTACTGCAGCGCAGGGTTGCTGCGCAACAAGTTGGCCAGCTCTTTCAGGTCTTTGGCGGGTACGCTGGGACTGGCCGTCCAGACAAAAGGCACATACACGGCGATCGACACCCCTGCAAAGTCGGTGTCCACATTGAAGGGCGAACGGTTGGCCAGAGCTTGCGCCACTGAGGCCAGCGGAAACGACAGGTTGTGCATCAAGATGGTGTAACCATCGGGGGCCGCTTTGGCCATCAGGTCGGCACCGATTGCGCCACCCGCTCCGCCCCGGTTGTCCACCGTGACGGGTTGGCCCATGGATTCGCTCATTTTTTGCGCCACGATACGGGCAACAATGTCGGTGGTGCCTCCTGCAGGGAACGGCACGATCATTTTGATGGGTTTGCTGGGGTAGGACTGCGCCAGGGTTGCGGGGTGAAGCGCCAGCGTCACCAGGCCCAGCAATCCAGAGGCGCAGATTTGGCGCCATTTTTGAGGTATCAAACGCATGAAGTCTCCTTGTGGTTGTGACCTCCTGACCATGCCGAACAGGAAGAAAAATCACTATCACACAAGTCAATTGACCCGACGCATCACCAAAGTGACAAGCGCTAGATCCGCACGCGCCTTTGGGTTGACATGGAGAAGTTCGGTTTTCTCAAGAATTTCAATCCCACAACCAGCGTCCACACGCCGTTAGCAGAGGTAAGTTCATTCAGAGCAGAGTCTGGTGCCTGAATTTGGGTATTTCAGCAGACCCGTCGTGCGATTTTGTGAATGGCCGATGTGGGATCGATGTCCATCCAATCGTGCAGCATGCCTTGGCGACCGATCACCTTGCCTGTCAACATGGCACCACTGTAGTGAGTCAAATGCATCACGCGAGCCATTTTGGCTTTGCAGTTGATCATCAGTTGAGTTTGGACCGACAGATAAGGCTTGCCCTCAGCGGTCGATTGAGTTTTTTTGTAATCGATCGCACTCCAAACAAGCTTACGACCCGCTTCTTGCTGGATGGAATTGGCATCGATGTAGAACATGCCTTGATCGTTCAAAACGATGACTTCCCATTTGGGCGCAGCTGTGCCAGGGGCTGCCAAAACGCAGGACAAGGCGATGAGCACCCTAGTGGATATTTTGAAATACGTCATGTTCATTTTTGCCGGGCGCTCAGCTCAGGTGCGTCGAGCAAGCAGCTGCGATGCCAGCAGCACCATGGCCTGACGGTGGGCGTTGTTTGGCAACTGGAGTGCTGCATCGATGGCCCTTTGGGCCTCGGCGGCGGCGGCATCCCGGGTGGCTTCCAGGGCTCCGGTTTCACGCACGATGGCCACGATGTCGGTCAGCCGTTCCACGCTGCCGGTTTCAATGGCTTCGCGCACGGTTTGGCTTTGTGAGGCGTTGCCGCGCTGAATGGCCAGAATCAAAGGCAAGGTGGCCTTGCCTTCGCGCAGGTCATCACCCAGGTTTTTGCCCATCTCCGTGGCATTGCCGTCGTAGTCGAGCACATCGTCGATCACCTGAAAGGCAGTTCCCAAGGCCTGACCGTAATCAGCGCACGCGGCTTCAATGTCTGAAGAGCTGCCCGCCAGGATGGCGCCCAGACGGGCGCTGGCTTCGAACAACTTGGCAGTTTTGAAGCGAATCACGCGCAAATAGCCTTCTTCGTCCAGCGAGGCATCGTGCATGTTCATCAGTTGCAGCACTTCGCCTTCGGCAATCACGTTGGTGGCATCGGCCAGGGTTTGCATGATGCGCATGCTGCCCGCATCGACCATCATTTGGAATGCGCGCGAATACAAAAAGTCACCCACAAGAACGCTGGCCGGGTTGCCAAAGCGTTCATTCGCCGTGGGCCTGCCGCGCCTGAGGGTGGACTCGTCCACCACATCGTCGTGCAGCAAGGTGGCGGTGTGGATGAATTCGACTACGGCCGCCAGGTTGTGGCGCTGGCCACCGGTGTAGCCCAAGGCCCCGCAAGTGAGCAGCAGCAGGACCGGGCGCAGGCGCTTGCCTCCGGCTGAAATGATGTACCGTGCCACCTCTGCGACCAAAGGCACACCGGAATCGAGGCGCTGGGCAATGACGTGGTCGACCCTGGCCATGTCTGGGGCCACCAGTTCAAGAACGGCTGAGGTGCTGTTTTCTGAAGCAGACAAATGGAGGATCCGACTGGGGAGCTCGGCGGAGCCGAGGCGGGTGGAATAAAACGCACTCAGTGCGAGTTGAGATTATAGAGATCGTCGCGCTTGGCCCCCTGAAACAAGTGCACTGGACAACGCTTCGGATTTGCCATTCATGGGTGGCCGTGCTACAATCGCAGGTTCCTTGGGGATAAGCCCTTGGAAACTTCCATTCAAAGAGGTCATTTATGTACGCAGTCATAAAAACCGGTGGCAAACAGTATCGTGTTGCCGCTGGCGAAAAAATTAAAGTAGAACAGATCGCTGCGGACGTTGGCCAGGAAATCGTGATTGATCAAGTTCTCGCAGTCGGCAACGGCGCAGACCTGAAGATTGGCACGCCCCTGGTGTCCGGCGCAACAGTCACAGTCACCGTGTTGGCACATGGCAAGCACGACAAAGTGCACATCTTCAAGATGCGCCGTCGCAAGCACTATCAGAAACGTCAGGGTCACCGCCAGCAGTTCACAGAACTGCAAATCGGTGCAATCGCTGCCTGAGGAGAATAGGTCATGGCACAGAAAAAAGGCGGCGGCTCTACGCGCAACGGACGTGATTCCAAGCCAAAAATGCTCGGCGTCAAGGCTTTCGGTGGTGAACTGATCAGCGCTGGCGCAATCATCGTTCGTCAACGCGGCACCAAGTTTCATGCTGGCAGCAATGTTGGCATCGGCAAAGACCACACTTTGTTTGCCCTGGTGGACGGCCATGTGTCGTTCTCGACCAAAGGCGAACTGAGCAAGCACATGGTCAACGTGACACCGGCTGTTTAAGCCCGTTGCGCCCATGGCGAAGAGGAGCCCCGCAAGCCGGGGCTTTTCGCATTCTGGCCCGCAGACCTTTTGACCTCGGGCCCACCGCTACACTGGATACCCCATGAAGTTCGTTGACGAAGCCTATATTGACATCTCCGCAGGTGACGGCGGGAACGGCTGCGTCTCGTTCCGCCATGAAAAGTACAAAGAATTCGGTGGCCCCAACGGGGGCGATGGCGGGCGTGGTGGGCACGTCTTCGCTTTTGCAGACATCAACCTGAACACCCTGGTCGATTACCGTTATTCGCGCCGCCACGAGGCCAAGCGCGGCCAGCACGGCATGGGCTCGGACATGTTTGGGGCGGCGGGTGACGACGTCACACTCAAAATGCCGGTGGGCACCATCATCACCGACGCCGAAACCGGCGAAGTGCTGTATGAGCTGCTGGTCCCAGGTGAAACCATCATGATCGCCAAGGGTGGTGATGGGGGCTTTGGCAACATGCGCTTCAAAAGCGCGATCAACCGCGCACCGCGCCAAAAAACGCCTGGCTGGTTGGGGGAGAAGAAAGAGCTCAAACTCGAATTGAAAGTGCTGGCCGATGTCGGTCTGCTGGGCATGCCCAACGCGGGCAAGTCCACTTTCATCGCGGCCGTCTCCAACGCCCGCCCCAAAATCGCCGATTACCCCTTCACCACCTTGCATCCCAACTTGGGTGTGGTGCGCGTCGGCCCCGAGCAAAGCTTTGTGGTGGCCGATGTGCCGGGCTTGATCGAAGGCGCTTCGGAAGGCGCTGGCTTGGGCCATTTGTTCCTGCGCCATTTGCAGCGCACCCGTTTGCTCTTGCACGTGGTTGACTTTGCGCCATTTGACGAGAACGTCGATCCGGTGCAGCAGGCCAAGGCCATCGTGGCGGAGCTTAAAAAATACGATTCCGGTTTGTACAACAAGCCCCGCTGGCTGGTGCTGAACAAGCTGGACATGGTGCCGACCGAGGAGCGAGAGGCGCGGGTGAAAGATTTCATCAAACGCATGCGCTACAAAGGGCCGGTTTTCCAGATCTCGGCCTTGACCCGCGAAGGTTGCGAGCCGCTGATCAAGGAAATCTACAAACACATCCGTGCCCAGCAAATCATCGAGCAGGGCATTGTGGAAATTGACCCCCGCTTCACCGAGCAGGACAAGCCGCAAGAGCCGGATGCCGATGACCCGCGTTTCAAGCCGCTGCCGTCTGATGCGGACTGATTCGGTGGCGTGCGCCTAAATTTGCCCTCTTTTCTTCACGCCCAGTCAATCCCCAGCATGACTTCTGCCGCCGTTTCCAACCTGTTGCGCGACGCGCGCCGCATCGTCGTCAAAGTCGGCTCCAGCCTGGTGACGAACGAAGGGCGTGGCCTGGACGAGGGTGCGATTGGCGAGTGGTGCCGCCAGATGGCGCTGCTCAGCGCCCAAGGCAAAGAGGTGGTCATGGTCTCCAGTGGTGCGATTGCTGAAGGCATGAAGCGCCTAGGCTGGACCACCCGCCCGAGCGAAGTCCCTGCCTTGCAGGCCGCTGCCGCTGTGGGCCAGATGGGCCTGGCGCAAATGTACGAAACCAAGCTGCGCGAAAACGGCATGGGCAGCGCCCAAGTCTTGCTCACGCATGCCGATCTGGCCGACCGCGAGCGCTACCTCAACGCCCGCTCGACTTTGCTCACCTTGCTCCAGCACCGCGTGCTGCCTGTGATCAATGAAAACGATACGGTGGTCAACGACGAGATCAAGTTTGGCGACAACGACACCTTGGGGGCGTTGGTGGCCAACCTGATCGAAGCCGATTTGCTGATCATCCTGACCGACCAAAAAGGTTTGTACACCGCCGACCCGCGCAAAGACCCCTCGGCCACCTTCGTGCATGAGGCTCATGCCGGTGATCCGGCCCTGGAAGCCATGGCGGGCGGTGCGGGCTCCAGCATTGGGCGGGGCGGCATGATCACCAAAATCCTGGCAGCCAAGCGTGCTGCCGGTTCGGGCGCGTCCACTGTGATTGCCTGGGGGCGCGAACCCGATGCGCTGCTGCGCTTGAGTCAAGGTGACAACATGGGCACTTTGCTGGTGGCCCAGACGGCCAAACAGCAAGCGCGCAAACAATGGATGGCCGACCACCTGCAGTTGCGCGGCTCGGTCACGGTGGATGCAGGTGCAGCGCACAAAGTGCTGACCGAAGGCAAGAGTTTGCTGCCCATCGGCATGACGGGCGTCGCGGGTGATTTTTCGCGCGGGGACGTGATCGCCATCCGGGACGAGCAAGGTGCAGAAATTGCCCGAGGCTTGGCCAACTACGCCAGCGCTGAAGCCCGCTTGCTGTGCCGCAAGCCCTCACACGACTACGAGGCCTTGCTGGGTTACACCGCCGAGCCCGAGATGGTGCACCGGGACAACATGATCCTGAGCCGCTGAAGCCAAGGGGGGGAGTCAGCCCATCGCCAGATGGGTCAGCCTTGCGGGTTCGGGTCGAAGCTGGCGCCCGGGGGCAACTCCATGTGCTGGGGAGGCTGCATCTCGCCGTGATCGTGGTCCATGCCGTGATCACGTGGACCCCGGTTGCCGCCACGCAAATAGCGGTTTTGACGCTCTTGCCGAGGCAGGTAGCGGGCCAGTTCAGTCAGCGCCATTTCGTACACGCCACGCTTGAACTCCACCACCACATCGAGCGGCACCCAATAGTCGTTCCAACGCCAAGCGTCAAACTCGGGGTGGTCGGTGGCACGCAAGTTCAGGTGGTGGTCGTGTGTGACCATCTGCAGCAGGTACCAGATTTGTTTCTGGCCCTTGTAAAAGCCGCGTGCATCCCGTCGGATGAAGCGGTCCGGCACCTCATAACGCAACCAGTCGCGGGTTCGGGCCACGATGCGCACATGCTCCGGTTGGAGCCCCACTTCTTCATGCAGTTCGCGGAACATGGCCTGCTCGGGACTTTCGCCCCGATCGATGCCGCCTTGCGGAAATTGCCAGCTGTGGGTTCTGATGCGCTTGCCCCAGAAAACCTGGTTTCTCTGGTTGAGCAGAATGATGCCGACGTTGGGCCTAAAGCCTTCACGGTCAAGCATAATCAACCTCAAATTTTTAAATTGTGTCCATTATGCACGCCGCACCGGCGCATGCTCTTGGATGTTTCCCTGATCCCCCTGCTGAGTTAGCCCGCCGCGATGAAAGCCTCCCAGTTCCTCATATCCACCCTCAAAGAAGCCCCAGCCGACGCCGAGGTGGTCAGCCACAAACTGATGACCCGCGCCGGCATGATCAAAAAGCTGGGTGCGGGCATCTACAACTACATGCCCATGGGTTTGCGCGTGATCCGCAAAGTCGAGGCCATCGTGCGCGAAGAAATGAACCGCGCCGGTGCCATCGAGATGACCATGCCTGTGGTGCAGCCCGCCGAGTTGTGGCAAGAGACCGGCCGCTTTGACAAGATGGGCCCCGAATTGCTGCGCATCAAGGACCGCCACGGCCGCGACTTTGTGATCCAGCCAACCAGTGAAGAGGTGGTGACCGACGTGGTGCGCCAGGAAGTACGCAGCTACAAGCAGCTGCCTAAAAACTTCTACCAAATCCAGACCAAATTCCGCGACGAGCGCCGTCCGCGTTTTGGCCTGATGCGTGGCCGCGAGTTCACCATGAAGGACGCCTACAGCTTTGACCGCGACGTGGTGAGCGCCAAGGCCAGTTACCAGGTGATGGCCGGGGCTTACCGGAAGATTTTCGACCGATTTGGCCTGACCTACCGCGCCGTGGCCGCTGACAGCGGGGCCATCGGGGGCGATTTGTCCGAAGAGTTCCAGGTGATCGCCGCCACTGGCGAAGACGCCATCGTGTACTGCCCCAGCAGCAGCTACGCTGCCAACATCGAAAAAGCCGAAGCCCTGGCCCCCAGTCAGCCACGTGGCGCAGCAGCCCAAGCGCTGACCAAGACCCCCACGCCCGGCAAGAGCACCTGCGAAGATGTGGCCGCTTTGCTGAATGTGCCCCTGTCCACCACCGTCAAATCCTTGGTGCTGGCCACCGACACCCTGAACGAACAAGGCGAGATCGTCAAGTCGCAAGTCTGGCTGTTGCTCTTGCGCGGCGACCACGACATGAACGAAGTCAAAGTCGGCAAGCTGCCTGGCATGGAAGGCGGTTTCCGCTTCGCCACGCTGAGCGAGATCGAAGACCACTTTGGTTGCAAACCCGGTTACCTGGGTCCCTTGAACTTGAAGCAGCCCGTCCACCTGGTGGCCGACCGCGACGTGGCCGTTATGGCCGATTGGATTTGCGGCGCCAACGAAGAAGACTGCCACATCACCGGCGTCAACTGGGGCCGTGACCTGCCTGAGCCTGCATTGGTGGCCGACATCCGCAACGTGGTGGCGGGTGACAAGTCGCCCGACGGTCAAGGTGAGCTGGCCATTGAGCGCGGCATCGAGGTGGGCCATGTCTTCTATTTGGGCACCAAATACTCCAAGACCATGAACGCCACCTTCCTGGACGAGAACGGCAAGCCGCAGTTCTTGGAGATGGGCTGTTACGGCATCGGCATCACGCGCCTGCCCGCCGCCGCCATCGAGCAAAACCACGACGAGCGCGGCATCATCTGGCCCGACGCCATTGCCCCGTTCACATTGGTGATCTGCCCCATCGGCATGGACCGCAGCGAAGCCGTCAAGCTGGAAGCCGAACGCATCTATGCCGCCTTGCTGGTCGACGGGGTCGACGTGATCTTGGACGACCGTGGCGAGCGCCCCGGTGCCATGTTTGCCGACTGGGAATTGATCGGCGTGCCGCACCGCATCACGATTGGTGACAAGGGCTTGAAAGACGGTCTGGTCGAGTACCAGCACCGGCGCGACGCCGAGTCCAGCAAAGTGGCGGTGGCCGACATCCTGGGTCACCTCAAGGCGCGGTTGGCCCCCTGAGCCGCACGCCTGGGTCCATGACACGCCCGGTCTTGCCCAGCCGCCGGGCTTGTTTGCTCAGTCTGTGTGGGACTTTTTTACCTGTCGGGCCGGTCCATGCTGGACGGCAAATCGAAGAGCCCCTGTCGCACGCCGTGCGTTCGGCCCTGAGCGCGGCGGTGGCGGCGGCAGCACCCCCTCAACCCCTGCTGCCCACCGCCGCTGATCAGCAGGCCTATGCGCAGTGGCAAGCGGCCAGCAGCCAACGCCTGTCGCGCTACAAAAACCCCCCCACCGAGCGGCAAGAATTTTTGCAAACCCTTTGGTATGAAGCCCGCAGGGCAGGCCTGCCGCTGTCGCTGGTGCTGGGCGTGGTGCAGGTGGAAAGTGCGTTTCGAAAATACGCCATCTCCAGCGCTGGGGCACGTGGCTACATGCAGGTCATGCCGTTTTGGGCACGCTTGATCGGCGATGGCGACGACAGCCGCCTGTTTCACATGCAGACCAACTTGCGTTTTGGCTGCGTGATCCTGCGCCACTACCTGGACCGCGAACGGGGCGACACCTTCATGGCGCTGGGTCGCTACAACGGTACACGCGGACAGAACGTTTATCCGCAGGCCGTTCAAGCGGCGCAGCGCGGGTGGTTGCATGCCGAAGATTAAATTGAGTACTTTAGAATTTAAAAAATAGACTGAAGTTTTGTTTTTGTGTATTATTCAAGTAATACACCAATGCACATGATCTTCAGCATCGCCCCCAGTGACCCAACGCCGATCTACCGCCAGATCGTCGATCAGGTGCGCCGCCAGATAGCGGGAGGGGTAATCGTCCCGGGTCAAGAGCTGCCCAGCGTGCGCGCCATGGCGCAGCAGCACACGATCAACCCCATGACGGTGTCAAAGGCTTACAGCCTTCTGGAGGCCGAAGGGCTGTTGGAGCGTCGTCGCGGCATGGGCATGGTGGTGGCGAACCACTCCGAACAAAGCGACAAAGTACAGCCGCAAGACCTGCTGCGCCCTAGCCTGAAAGCGGCAGCACAGCAAGCCCGGCAGCTGGGCCTGACGGCGCAGGCCGCATTGGCGCAGTTCGAAGAATGCTTGAAAAAAACACATCAGGAGGAGACACCATGAATGAGCCCATCATCAGCGCCCATGCCGTGCAGCATGTTTATCAACGCAAAACCGTGCTGAATCAGATCAGCCTGGATGTGCCCGAGGGGGCTGTGCTGGGCTTGGTCGGTCGCAACGGTGCGGGCAAAAGCACCTTGCTGCGCAACCTGGTGGGTCTGACGGTTCCGGACAAGGGTTTTTGCAAACTGGATGGCTGCCTCAGCACCGACCTGAGCGACAGCGTGCGTGAACGTCTGGGCTATGTGGCGCAAACCCCGGATTTGTTTGACTGGTTGACGGGTGATGCGCACTTTGAACGCATCGGCAGTCTTTATGCGCGCTGGGACCAGGCGCATGCCTATGCGCTCGCAGCTCAATTGGATTTGCCTCTGCACACCAAGGCCAAAGACTTGTCACTGGGTGATCAACAAAAACTCAGCGTGGTGCTGGCGCTGGGGCACGACCCGGACATCCTGATTCTGGACGAGCCTGTCGCCAGCCTTGACCCGATGACGCGTCGTGCCTTCATGCGGGCATTGTTCGAGCAACGCGGCAGCGAGAGCCCGCGCACCGTCATCATCAGTAGCCACCTCTTGACCGATCTGGAGCGCGTGGTCACCCATGTGGCTTTCATGCGCGAAGGCCGCATCCAACTCATGGACGAATGGGATGCACTGACCGAACATTTACGTTTGGTGCAAGTCAAGGGAGCAGAGACACCTCTGGGTGGAATCTTCCAAAGTCGCCAACCGGAGCATGGGCGGTGGCTGGTGGACACCCGCCTGCCTGGCGCACCTTTCGACGGACGGGCGCTGAACCTGGACGACCTGTTTCTGGAGCTGAACGCATGAAAGCCGGTGCACGTCGGGTATCGGGGCTCACGACCGAATCCCCAGCCGTACCTACCAAAGGCCGGTGGCGCAGAACGCCCGAGGCCTTGGTCTGGATGTGGCTGCTGGTGTTCATGATCACGTTGCTGTGCGCAATTTTCAGTTATTCGGCCCCTGCTGAATTCGCCTTTTTGCTGTGCACTCTGAGCAGTCTGGCTGCGGTGTGTGTCACCCATGCAGGCCTGCGCGACGTGCACACCTTCGTGAAGCGCGTGGTACCTGTACATCAGGTAAGTCAACGTATGCATGACATGGCTCACGGTTGGTGGGTGACCGGCTTGTTGTTGGGTTTGGCAACGCTGATGGGTGCTTGGGTGTCATTTCTCGCCGCGTTCGACAGCCACCCCTCCGAGTTGGGGGTTGTGTTGTTGCTGGCACTCGTTTGGCACGCCGTATGGGTGTGTGCGGTGTATGCCTGGTGGGGCGTGGCGCATCCAGCGCACCTGGCCGTGCCCCTGCTGGGTGGGCTGCTCACCGTTTTTTGGCCCGGTCCAGTGTTGGGGGCCTGGCAGCATGCGCCCTTGTGGGTGTGGTTGCTGGCAGCGGCTTATGGTCTGGGCGCTGGGGTGTGGCAGTTACGTCGGCAGTTGACGCCAACTCGCTCGGCGTTGACATGGCTTCCCGGTCCGGGTGGGCGACTTGATGCCTGGGCTCGGCGCTTGGTGGCGCGTGCCGGATTCATTGAGCAGGGTGATTTGGCGCGAAGGCCTTGGAGCGCGATCTTTGGGCTAGGTGTGACATTTGCACTGCTTCCGATCCAACAAATTGGAAGCATTCGCATGCTGGAGCCCTGGGGCAGTGAGATCACGTATTACGAGCTTTGGCGGATAGGTTTTCTCTGTCTGTTTTTGCTGCCCGTGCTTCGCTCCAGCCAATGGCATTGGCGCTATTGGCTGTCGCCCGGTGGGCAAATGCGTCGTCAATTGGGCCTGAACCTGATCACCTCAACCCTGCGATTTGTCGCGATGTGGTTTTGTCCGGGATGGGCCATGTTTTATGGGGCCAAGCAATTTTTCTTTTCTGACCAAAGTGGTTTGCAAATTTTGACCCATCTGGCTTTGTACCTGCCCGTCATGGCCGTGGATTTTTGGGTTGCCACAGCGCTGGCGGTCTGTCTCATGGGTGCATTCAAAACCTGGTGGCGGCTGTTGTTCACCTGCGTCTTGCTTTTTTCGCCTGTGGTGTTGATAGGGATGACGCAGGTGGACAACCGCTGGGCATGGTTGCAGCACTGGGGCCACCGCCAGGGCGTCTGGCTGATCGTGATGACCCTGGTCGCGCTGATGCTGACCATCTTGGCCCAGCGCATCTGGCGCAAGGCAGACCTTGCGCAGGTCTGGCGCGAGTACGAGGCAAAAACGCAGACCCTCCAGGGCTGAACCCCGGGTCATATGGGCCATAAATTCCCCGCAAAAAAGCCACCCGAAGGTGGCTGTTTGCAAGGGGGGGAGGCGATCAAGCCTGGCCGTTGATCACTTGCTGAAGTTCACCCGACTCGTACATTTCCATCATGATGTCCGAGCCGCCGATGAATTCACCCTTGACGTAAAGCTGGGGGATGGTGGGCCAGTTGCTGTATTCCTTGATGCCTTGGCGGATTTCGGCATCGTCCAGCACGTTCACGGTTTTGACCGTCTTGGGGTCCACGCCGCAAGCTTTTAACAGTTGGATGGCACGGCCCGAAAAACCGCACATGGGAAAGTTGGCGTTGCCTTTCATGAACAGGGTGATGTCGTTGCCTTTGACGAGTTCGTCGATGCGTTGTTGGGTGTCGCTCATGTTGTTGCTCCAAATGGGGTCGGTGTCGGACGAGGTGAATTATGTCTCTGATTGAAAGTCTGCCATTTTTGCAGGGATGTTGCTGTCAATTCGGCATCACCGCGCCTGTACAGCGCTCGATTCCGCTCAGATCGCGGCGCGATTGCACCTGCACAAAACCGGCCGTGCGCAGCAGCGCTTGGACCGCGGTGGCCTGGTCCCAGCCGTGTTCCAGCAGCAGCCACCCGCCTGGGGCGAGGCGGCTGGGGGCATGGGCGATGATTTGGCGGATGTCATCCAGACCATCGGGGCCGCTGGCCAGGGCCTGCAGGGGCTCGTGCGTCAGGGCGGCGAGGTGCGGGTCGCCTTCGGCCACATAGGGCGGGTTGGACACGATCAATTCAAACGGACCCGGCACGGCGTCCATCCAGTGGCTCAGCACGCACCGCATCGGCAAGTTCAGGCGCTGGGCGTTGGCGCTGGCCACGGCCAGGGCGTCGGCACTGGCGTCCACCGCCGTCACCTGCGCGGCAGGGCGCTGCTGCTGCAGGGCCAGGGCCACGGCCCCGCTGCCGGTGCCCAGGTCCAGCACGCGGGCTGGTTGGCCCGAAGGCAGCAATTCCAGCGCCCATTCGACCAGGGTTTCGGTGTCGGGGCGCGGGTCCAGCACGCGGGCATCCACCTTCAGCGTCAGGCCAAAAAAGTCTTTGTGCCCGGTGATGTAGGCCACGGGCTCGCCTTGCAGGCGGCGCTGCAGGGCGTGGTCCCAGCTGCGTTGTTGGGCCTCGGTCAACAACCCGGTGTCGTGGGCCAGCAGCCAGGCGCGGTCATGCAGCGGGCGCGCCAGGGCGTGCAGCAGCAGCATCTGCGCGTCCGCGCGTGCCAGCCCTTGTCTGTGGGCTTGTTGCAGGCATGCGGCCACGCTGGGGCTGGCGTGCGAGGCCGTCACGCGGCGGCCCCGATTTCCAGTGCAGCCAGTTGTTCTGCGGCTTCGTAGGCCTGCAGCGCATCGACCACGTCTTTCAAATCGCCTTCCATGATGGTGAGCAATTTGTACAGCGTCAGGTTGATGCGGTGGTCACTCAGGCGCCCTTGCGGGAAGTTGTAGGTGCGGATGCGGTCGGAGCGGTCGCCGCTGCCGATCAGGCTTTTGCGCTCGGCGGCGTCTTTGGCGGCGCGCTCGGCCCGGTCTTTTTCCTGAATCCGGGCGGTCAGCACTTTCAGGGCTTGCGCCTTGTTGCTGTGCTGGCTGCGGCCGTCCTGGCATTCGGCCACGATGCCAGTGGGCAAGTGGGTGATGCGCACCGCCGAGTCGGTCTTGTTGATGTGCTGCCCACCCGCGCCACTGGCGCGGTAGGTGTCGATGCGCAAATCCGACGGGTTGATCTTGATGGCCTCGGCCTCGTCTGGCTCAGCCAGCACCGCCACGGTGCAGGCGCTGGTGTGGATGCGGCCCTGGGTTTCGGTGGCGGGCACCCGTTGCACGCGGTGGCCACCCGATTCGAACTTGAGTGCGCCATAAACCTGGTCGCCTTCGATGCGCACTACGACTTCTTTGTAGCCACCCAGTTCGCTCATCGACTCCGAGATGATCTCGCAACGCCAACCCTGGCTTTCGGCAAAGCGCGTGTACATGCGCAGCAAGTCTGCGGCAAACAGGGCCGATTCGTCGCCCCCGGTGCCTGCGCGGATTTCGACAAAAGCCGGACGTGCATCTTCCGGATCTTTGGGCAGCAGCATGCGCTGCAACTCTGCTTCCAAGCTTTGCAGCTCGGCGCTGGCGCTGGCTGCTTCCTCTTCGGCCATCTCGCGCATATCCTCCTCATCCAGCATGGCCTTTGCGGCGATCAGGTCGGCGCTGCGCTGCTGAAAGCGGGCAAAGCGCGAGGCCACAGCGCTGACTTCGGCATGCTCCCGAGACAGCTTTAGGAACTGCGTCATGTCGGCCATGATGTCTTCGCGGGACAGCAAAAAGTCCAATTCGGTCAAGCGCAGGGCGTAACGTTCGAGTTGCTGGATAAGAAATAGTTTCATGCGGCCAGAGTTTTTGTAAGTTGGATCTTGAAGTCCAACGGGCATGGAGCAGGGAGGGTGTCGGCGTTGATGTGCCGACCTGCCAAGACAAGCCGCTAACGCTCTTTGCGCAAGAAGACGCGCTGCACAGTTTGAATGGTGTGCTCACGGTTCTCGGAATCGGACCCGCGCAACTCGGCCAGGGCGCCGTGCAGCATTTTCTGAGTCAGACCTTTGGAAAGGGCCTCCATCACGGAGATCGGGTCATCTCCCCGGGCCAACAGCTTGCGGGCACGGGCCATTTCAGCTTCGCGCCAAGCGTCGGCTTGGTTTTGCAGCTGCTGGATCAGGGGCACGGTGCCGCGCTGGCCCATCCAGTGCATGAAACTTTGCACACCCGCGTCGATGATCACTTCGGCTTCGGCCACAGCCGCTTGCCGGTGCGCCTGTCCTGCCTGCACCACGCTGGCCAAGTCGTCCACGGTGTACAGGTAAACGTCTTGCAGAGCCTTGACTTCGGGTTCGATGTCACGCGGCACCGCCAGATCGACCATGAACATGGGGCGGTATTTGCGTTTTTTAAGTGCACGTTCGACCGCACCCAAACCGATCAGGGGCAGGGTGCTGGCGGTGCAGCTGATGACCGCGTCGAATTCGTGCAGGCGCGCGGGCAGGTCGGCCAAGGGCATGACCCCGGCCCCAAATCGGTGGGCCAGCAACTCGGCGCGGTCCAGGCTGCGGTTGGCAATCACCATGCCTTTGGGCTGCTTGGCTGCAAAGTGGGTGGCCACCAATTCGTTCATTTCCCCCGCGCCGACAAACAGGATGCGGATGTCTTGGATGTCTTCGAACAACTGGCTGGCCAGGCGCACCGAGGCAGCGGCCATGCTGATGGAATGGGCGCCGATTTCGGTGGAGCTGCGCACTTCTTTGGCCACTGCAAAACTGCGCTGAAACAACTGGTTGAGGGTGCTGCCCAGGGCGCCGGCTTGTTCGGCTGCACGCACGGCGTCCTTGAGTTGGCCCAAAATCTGGGCTTCGCCCAACACCATGGAGTCCAGGCCGCTGGCCACGCGAAAGGCATGGCGGGCCGCCTCATTGCCTTCGAGCAAATAAGTGTGGGCGTGCAGCTCGGACGCGCTCACACCACCGGCTTGAGCCAGCCACCGCAAGGTGCCGTCGGTGGCAGCCTGGTCGGCGGCACAATAAATTTCGGTGCGGTTGCAGGTCGAAAGAATAGCCGCTTCGGGCGCTTGAGCCGTGTGGCTGGCCAGGTTCTGGCGCAAACCGTGCAGCGTGGGCACCAGTTTGTCCACGGCGAACGCGAACCGCCCGCGCAGATCCAGCGGTGCAGTGGTGTGGTTCAAACCCAGGGTCCATACAGGCATGCGAGCCATTATAGGCAAGGGTTGTCAACTTTTCTTGACACAACCCAAGAGAGGCAAGTGAACGTGGTTTTGCATGCACAATTTCAGGATATGGCGCACCTTGAGGGCGTGCTCGGAACAACAGGAGCGAGATTTCATGACGTTTTGGCAATTGGGATTGCACCTGTTCAATTTTCTGCTGCCCGCTTTGGCCTTGGCGATCTTCATGCCTTTGGCTGGGGGCTGGGTTATGGGGTCGGGTCGAGCCAGCTTGGGTCTGCGCATGGGGGTGCATGTCCTGAGCGGGCTGGCCGTGCTGGTCACCGGGTTATGGCTGCACGGCCAAGATGGCAAGATGAGTACCTACATCGCCCTGCTGCTGGTGGCCGCCACGGCCGAGTGGCTGATGCAGCGGGGCTGGGCCAGCAAGTAACAGAGTCAACACGAGACGCCTTCGGCCAGGGGTGGTTGAACCTATTTCAAATCGGACTGAACCCATCCACCCGGTCGGTGATGATGCCGTCGGTGCCCAGGGCCAGCAGGTGCTGGGCGGCACAGTCGTCGTTGACGGTGTAGCTCAGGCACTTGAGCCCCGCGCTGTGCACGCGGGCCACGGTGGCGCTGTCCCACAGCGCGTAGTTGGCGACCACGGCCACACAGTCCAGGTTCAGGGCTTTTTCCAGCCAGCCGTCCCACAACGTATCCATCAGCAGGCCACGCGGCAACTCGGGTGCCGCCGTTTGCGCTGCCGCCAGCGCGTCGGGTTTGAAAGATGTCAGCAGGGGCGGCACTTCAGCGCCTTGCCACAGTTGCGCTGCCAGACGTGCAACCGCGTCGCCCGTAGCCGCTTCGGTGCCCGGCGTGGGCTTGATTTCGATGTTCAGCAGGTAGCGGTTCGCCAGACAAAACCGGGCCAAGGCTTCCAGAGTGGGCAGGGGCTCGCCCGCAAAAACCCGCGAATGCCAGCCGCCCGCATCCAGCTGCGACAGGGCATGCCAAGGCAGGTCACCGCCGATGCCTTTCCCATTGGTGGTGCGCTCCAGCGAGGCGTCGTGCATCAAGAACACCACGCCGTCAGCACTGAGCTTGGCGTCGCACTCGAACATGCGGTAGCCGTGCGCCGCGCCCAGCCGGAAGGCGGCCATGGTGTTTTCCGGGGCGAGCTTGCCAGCGCCTCGGTGCGCGATCCAGCGTGGGTAGGGCCAGTGTTTCATGTTGCTCATCAGGCGATGCGTTTTTGAGAGGCAGCGTCAAACCAGTGCAGCCGGTCGGCGCGTGGCGTGGCGTGGAAGGTGCTGCCCGGTTGCGGCGCGGGCAGGGATTCGTCCAGTCGCAGGGTCAGCGTTTCTTGGCCGAGACGGGCGTGCACCAGGCGCTCGGCGCCCAGCAATTCCACGGTGTCCACCGTCAGTGTCCAGCCACCGTTTTCGATGACAGGCGTGATGTCCAGGTGCTCGGGGCGGATGCCCAGAATTTGCCCTGCGGACGTGCCCGGTGCGTGCTGCAGCAGGTTCATCGGCGGTGAGCCGATGAAGCTGGCCACGAAGGTGCTGGCTGGGCGGTTGTAAACCTCCTCGGGCGTGCCGAACTGTTCCATGTGGCCGCCGTTCATGACGATCATGCGTTGGGCCAGCGTCATGGCTTCGACCTGGTCGTGCGTGACAAACAGGCTGGTGATGCCCAATTCGCGGTGCAGCTTTTGAATCTCCAGCCGGGTCTGGGCGCGCAGCTTGGCGTCGAGGTTGGACAGGGGTTCGTCGAACAAGAACACCTGTGGCTGGCGCACGATGGCGCGGCCCATGGCCACGCGCTGGCGCTGGCCACCGGACAGTTCGCGCGGCTTGCGCTGCAGCAGCTGAGACAGCTCCAAAATCGCAGCGGCCTTGTCGACCCGGGCCTTGATCTCGGCCACCGGCAGCTTGGCGATTTTCAGGCCATAGGCCATGTTGTCGAACACGCTCATGTGCGGGTATAGCGCATAGTTCTGAAACACCATGGCGATGTCGCGCTCAGCGGGCTCCAGTTCGTTGACCACGCGTTCACCAATGGCAATGGTGCCGCCCGTGATGTCTTCCAGGCCCGCAACCATGCGCAGCAGGGTGGATTTGCCGCAGCCTGAGGGGCCGACGATGACGACAAATTCACCATGCGCGATCTCGGCGCTCAGGTCGTGGATGACGGTGTTGGCTTTGTCGCCCGCGCCGTAGGTTTTGAGGATGTGAGAGAGGGTAATGGAAGCCATGAGGAGGTATTTATTTTTCCGTATCAACCAGGCCCTTGACGAACCATTTTTGCATCAGGATCACGACCAGCGCCGGGGGCAGCATGGCCAAAATGGCGGTGGCCATGACCACGTTCCATTCGGTGGATGCATCGCCACCCGCCATCAAGCGTCTGATACCCATGACGATGGGGTACATGTCTTCAGTTGTGGTCACCAACAGTGGCCAGAGGTACTGGTTCCAGCCGTAGATGAACTGGATCACGAACAAAGCGGCGATCGAAGTGCGCGAAAGGGGCAACAAAATGTCCAGAAAAAATCGCATGGGGCCGGCGCCATCCATGCGTGCTGCTTCCACCAACTCGTCTGGGACGGTCAGAAAGAACTGACGAAATAAAAAGGTGGCGGTTGCTGAGGCGATCAGAGGCAAAGTCAAGCCCGCATAGGTGTCCAGCATGCCCAGAGACGACACCACCGCATAGGTAGGCAAGATGCGCACCTCAACAGGCAACATCAGGGTGATGAAAATCATCCAGAAAATCAGATTGCGAAAAGGGAAGCGGAAATAAACAATGGCAAATGCTGACAGCAGTGAAATGGCAATTTTTCCAAAGGAAATGATGACGGCACTGACCAAGCTCACCCACAACATCGGTGCCACCGCGGGCAATGTGTTGCCTTTGGCCGTTTGACCGCCGAACAAGGCCTGGTGAAAGCTCGCCCATAGATTGTCGCCAGGGACCATGGACATGGGGAAATTCTGGACGATTTGCTCGCTGGTCTGGGTGGTCGCGACCAAGGCAAGCACCACGGGAAAGGCCACGATCAGAACACCCGCCAGCACGATCAGGTGGGATAGAAAAGTAGCCAGAGGACGTCGTTCGATCATGAATGGATGCCAATGAATATCAGTAGTTGACGCGTTTTTCGATGTAACGAAATTGCAGAACCGTGAGCGCAATCACAATGGCCATCAAAACCACGGACTGGGCTGCTGACCCCCCCAAATCCATGGCCTTGAAACCGTCTTGGTACACCTTGTAAACCAAAATGGCCGTGTCTTTGCCAGGCCCACCACTGGTGGTGGCATCAATGATGGCGAAGGTGTCAAAAAATGCATAAACGATATTGACCACCAACAAGAAGAACGCCGTGGGCGTGATCAGTGGCAACTGAATGGTCCAAAAGCGCATCCAAGGGCCCGCGCCATCGATGGCGGCGGCTTCCAGCAGACTTTTAGGGACCGATTGCAAAGCCGCCAGAAAAAACAAGAAGTTGTAGGAAATCTGCTTCCAGACAGCGGCTGTGACTATCAAGGTCATGGCGTGCGTGCTGTTGAGCAGATGATTCCAATCCACACCCGCTTGCTTTAATGCATGGCTGACCACCCCCATCGAGGGCGTGAACATGAAGACCCATAAAACGCCCACCACTGCAGGTGCGATGGCATAGGGAACGATCAAGGATGTTTTGTAAAAAAGACCACCGTGAACAATGCGGTCGGCCATGACTGCCAAAAGCAGTGCGATGGTGAGACCACAACCCGCCACCCATATTGAAAAAATGGCGGTCGTCCAAAAGGATTGAAGGTAGGTTTCGTCCGCAAAAAGACGTTTGAAGTTGTCCAATCCGACGAAAGTGGAACTCATGCCGAATGCGTCTGACTCGTACACGCTTTCCAGCAAAGCTTGCCCCGCAGGCCAGAAAAAGAACAGCACCACCACCAGCAACTGCGGTGCAACCAAAGCCCAAGGGAGCCAAGAGGATCGAAAACGGACTCTTTTTTCAAATGTCATGAAAACACGCCGACTTTTTGCCAAGAAAAAAACCCAACTTGCGAACAAACGCAAGTCGGGCTCATGCCGAAATTCGGCTTAAACGTCAGCGGTTGGCGTTCTCGAAACGCACCAACAACTCGTCACCGCGCTTTTTGATGGCCTCAAGACCGTCTTTGGGGCTCTTTTTGCCCGACCAGACTTGTTCCAATTCCTCATCCATGATGGTGCGAATTTGAACGAAGTTGCCCAAACGGATGCCCTGTGAGCGATCCGTTGTCTTGCGAACCATCTGGGTCACTGAAACATCTGTGCCTGGGTTTTGTTTGTAAAAACCCGATTTTTCTGTGGCCTGGTACGCAGCTGTGGTGATGGGAAGATAGCCGGTGTCTTGATGAGACTTTGCTTGGACATCGGTTTTGGAAAGGTGATCAAAAAATCCAGCAACACCTTTGTATTCATTTGAATTTTTGCCGGCCATGACCCAAAGGCTGGCACCGCCAATGATGGTGTTTTGGGGGGCGCCTTTGACATCAGGGTAATAAGGCAATGTGCTAACACCAAACGCAAATTTTGCATTGCGCTTGATGCCCGCATAGGCGGCCGAAGAGTTGGTGTACATGGCGCACTCACCAGACTCAAAGGTTGCTCCTGCAGCACCAGCACGGCCTTTGTAGACAAACAAACCATTGGCAGACATGTTGGCCAGGTTCTCAATGTGGCGCACATGCAGGGGCGTTGTGACGTTCAGGCGGGCATTGAGGCCCTTGAATCCGTTGCGCTGCGTGGCAAATTCAACGTCATGCCAGGCGGAGAATGTTTCCAAGTGAACCCAAGTTTGCCATGCTGTTGTGAAGGGGCATTTGTGTCCACTGGCTTTGAGTTTGCTTGCAGCCAAAGTCAACTCAGTCCAAGTTTTGGGTGGAGACTCAGGATCCAGGCCGGCGGCTTTAAAAGCGTCTTTGTTGTACCAGAATACGGGTGTTGAGCTGTTGAAAGGCAAACTTTGGATGTCGCCATTGGGTGCGGTGTAGTAACCGGCCACAGCAGGAATGTAGACCGAGGGGTCGAATTTGTAACCAGCATCTTTCATGACCTTGGCCACGGGCACGATGGCACCCTTGCTGTACATCATGGTGGCAGTGCCCACCTCAAAGACTTGCAAAACATGGGGTGCATTGCCGCCACGAAATGCAGCCATCGCTGCCGTCATGGATTCGTCGTAGTTGCCTTTAAAAACTGGAACAACTTTGTAATCCTTTTGTGACTGGTTATAGCTGTTGGCAAGGCCGTTGACCCATTCACCCAATGCACCACTCATAGAGTGCCACATTTGGATTTCAGTTTGTGCTTGTGCGCTCAAGGCTGTCAAAGCCAGAGCCATTGATGTGAGTGTATTTCTCAGTTTCATGGGTGTTCCAAAAGGTGCTGACATCAACAATTCGAGATGAATTGATCCGATCGCAGTTTTTAAACCTTGTTAATGACAAAAATGTGAATGCTCTATGAAGATCAAGAGTTTTCGTGACTTGAGGCTAACACAGACCATAATTCTGTTGTGTGCCCCCACCCTCTGCGCGTGATTGTTGCGCTGCGGTAACATCTGACTTCAGCCAATATATGACACTTTCCCGGGTCTGGCTGACAGCGTCATCAACGACGCCTTTGACTGCGCCACACCCATGAATGCACCCACCACGCTCCTACATTTAATGCAAGCCGACGCCGATGCGCCGCGCTTGCGCGAAATTCCTTACAACTACACCAGCTTTTCAGATCGCGAAATCGTGCTGCGCTTGCTGGGCGATTCGGCTTGGGATCTGCTGAACCAGTTGCGCCAGGAACGCGGTACGGGTCGATCTGCTCGGATGTTGTACGAAGTGCTGGGCGACATTTGGGTGGTCGAGCGCAACCCTTATTTGCAAGACGACCTGCTGGACAACCCGGCACGCCGCAAACTGCTGGTCGAGGCCTTGCAACACCGTCTGGGCGAGGTGCAAAAGCGCCGCACCCCAAGTGTGGACGCCGCCCGCGACGCCTTGGTCGGCCAATTGCTGGCCATGGCCACCCAGGCCGTGACGCAGTTCAATGAGCGCTTTGGCCGCATGGCCAAGTTGCGCAGCCAGGTGCAAAAGACGCTGGGCCGCTTGACGGCCAAAGACAACATCAAGTTCGACGGCCTGTCGCGCGTGAGCCATGTGACCGACGCCACCGATTGGCGCGTGGAATACCCTTTTGTGGTGCTGACGCCCGACACCGAAGAAGAAATGGCGGGGCTGGTCAAGGGCTGTATTGACCTGGGCCTGACCATCGTGCCCCGTGGCGGCGGCACGGGCTACACCGGTGGCGCTATTCCATTGACCTGGAAGAGCGCGGTGATGAACACCGAAAAGCTCGAAGCCATGACCGAGCTCGAGATGTTCGACCTGCCCGGCGTGGCCCACCCGATTCCCACCATCTGGACCGAAGCCGGGGTGGTCACACAGCGCGTGGCCGATGCGGCCGAGCGCGGTGGTTTTGTGTTTGCCGTCGACCCGACTTCGGCTGAAGCCAGTTGCATTGGCGGCAACATCGCCATGAACGCGGGTGGCAAAAAGGCGGTGCTTTGGGGCACGGCTCTGGACAACCTGGCCAGCTGGCGCATGGTCACCCCTGACGCTGAATGGCTGGACGTGGTGCGCATGGACCACAACATGGGCAAGATCCACGACGCCGAAGTCGCCACGTTTGAGCTGCGTTATTTCAAAGCCGACGGCAAGACCCCGATCCGCACCGAAACCCTGGTGATTCCCGGCAAAACCTTTCGCAAAGAAGGCTTGGGCAAGGACGTGACCGACAAATTCCTCTCCGGCTTGCCGGGTGTGCAAAAAGAAGGCTGCGACGGCCTGATCACCAGCGCCCGCTGGGTCATGCACCGCATGCCCACGCACACCCGCACGGTGTGCATGGAGTTCTTTGGCCACGCCCGCGAGGCGGTGCCCAGCATCGTCGAGATCAAAGACTTCATGTTTGCCGAGCAAAAACGCACCGGCACCGTGATGGCGGGTCTTGAGCACTTGGACGACCGCTATTTGCGCGCCGTGGGTTATTCCACCAAGTCCAAGCGCGGCGGATTCCCCAAGATGGTCTTGATCGGCGACATCGCTGGTGACAACGCCGACGACGTGGCCAAGGCCACATCCGAGATCGTGCGCATCGCCAATTCGCGCAGTGGCGAAGGCTTTATTGCCATCAGCCCCGAAGCGCGCAAAAAGTTCTGGTTGGACCGCAAGAAAACAGCGGCCATTTCGCGCCACACCAACGCCTTCAAGGTCAACGAAGATGTGGTGATTCCGTTGCCGCGCATGGCCGAGTACACCGATGGCATCGAGCGCATCAACATCGAGCTGAGCCTGCGCAACAAGCTCAAGCTGTGCCGCGAAATCGAAGCCTTTTTGGAGCGGGGCAACCTGCCTTTGGGCAAGCAAGACGATGCCAACGACATCCCGTCGGCCGAGCTGCTGGAAGACCGCGTGGCGCAAGCCCTTACGGTGGTGCGCGAGGTGCAGGCACAGTGGCAAGGTTGGTTGACCGATGTGGACGCGCTGTTCCCCCAGTTGCAAGAACACACTTTGCGCGCCAGCTGGAAGACACAAATCCGCCCGGCCTTCCAGAACATCTTTTCGGGCTCGGCCTTTTTGCCGATCCTGAACGAGGTCACGGCCATCCACCAGCGCGTGCTCAAGGGCCGCGTGTGGGTGGCGCTGCACATGCACGCCGGTGACGGCAATGTGCACACCAACATCCCCGTGAACAGTGACAACTACGAGATGCTGCAAACCGCGCACGAAGCGGTCGCCCGCATCATGGTGTTGGCGCGCAGCCTGGACGGCGTCATTTCTGGAGAGCACGGCATTGGCATCACCAAGCTGGAGTTTTTGACCGATGCCGAGCTGGCCAACTTCACGGCATACAAAGCCAAGGTGGACCCCGAAGGGCGTTTCAACAAAGGCAAGCTGCTGCGCGGCGCGGCCCTGACGGGCTTGGGCAACGATGTGCACGCCGCCGACTTGACGCACGCCTACACCCCCAGCTTTGGCCTGATGGGCCACGAGTCGCTGATCATGCAGCAGTCGGACATTGGCGCCATTGCGGCCAGCGTGAAAGACTGCCTGCGCTGCGGCAAGTGCAAACCCGTATGTGCCACGCATGTGCCGCGTGCCAATTTGCTGTACAGCCCGCGCAACAAAATCCTGGCCACCTCCTTGTTGGTCGAGGCGTTCCTTTACGAAGAGCAAACCCGCCGGGGCATCTCGATCAAGCACTGGCAAGAGTTTGAAGACGTGGCCGACCACTGCACCGTGTGCCACAAGTGTCTGTCGCCTTGCCCGGTGAACATTGACTTTGGCGAGGTGTCGATGAACATGCGCAACTTGCTGCGCAAGATGGGACAAAAGAGTTTCCGGCCCGGTAATGCGGCGGCCATGTTCATGCTGAACGCCACCAACCCCGAAACCATCAAGCTCGCGCGCTTGGCCATGGTCGATGTGGGGATGCGGGCGCAGCGCTTTGTGGCTGGCTTGCTCAAAGGCGTGGCCCGCAAGCAAACCAGCGCACCGCCCGCTTCGGTGGGCACGGCGCCCATCAAAGAGCAGGTGATCCACTTCATCAACAAGAAGATGCCTGGCAACTTGCCCAAAAAGACAGCGCGCGCCCTGTTGGACATCGAAGACAACGATTACGTCCCCATCATTCGCAACCCCCAGACCACCACGTCAGAGACTGAGGCGGTGTTTTACTTCCCCGGTTGTGGCTCCGAGCGCCTGTTCAGCCAAGTGGGCCTGGCCACCCAAGCTATGCTCTGGCATGTGGGGGTGCAAACCGTGTTGCCACCGGGCTACCTGTGCTGCGGTTACCCGCAAAAAGGCTCGGGCCAGTTCGACAAGGCCGAAAAGATCATCACCGACAACCGCGTGCTGTTCCACCGCGTGGCCAACACGCTCAATTACCTGGACATCAAGACTGTGGTGGTGAGCTGCGGCACCTGTTATGACCAGTTACAAGGCTACGAGTTCGACAAAATTTTCCCCGGCTGCCGCATCATTGACATCCACGAGTTCTTGCTGGAAAAAGGCATGAAGCTGGACGCAGGCGGCGCTTACCTTTACCACGACCCTTGCCACACGCCCATGAAGATGCAAGAGCCTATGAAGACCGTGAAGGCGCTGATGGGTGACAACGTGATCGAGAGCAAACGCTGCTGCGGCGAATCGGGCACTTTGGGCGTGTCGCGCCCGGATATTTCGACCCAGGTGCGCTTTCGCAAGGAAGAAGAGCTGCTCAAGGGGGAGGCCGCTTTGCGTAACAGTGGCGCGCTGGCCCCGCAGGCGAATGTGAAAATCCTGACCAGCTGCCCCAGCTGCCTTCAAGGCTTGTCGCGCTTTGGCGACGACATGAAAAATGGCCTGCTCGAAGCCGACTACATCGTGGTCGAGATGGCCAAGCACATTCTGGGTGAAGCGTGGATGCCTGAATACGTCAGTGCGGCCAATGCGGGCGGCATCGAGCGCGTGCTGGTTTAACCCCTGAAAGAACAAGATGGCCGGATTGAAAAAAGACATGCCCCACCCCGAGTCGCTGACCCTGCATGGTCAGACCCGGGTGCTGGAAATCGGGTTTTCTGACGGGGCGCAGTTCCGCATTCCTTTCGAGCTGATGCGCGTGTACTCGCCCTCGGCCGAGGTGCAAGGCCACGGCCCGGGCCAAGAGGTGCTGCAAACCGGCAAGCGCGAAGTGGGCATTGCCGGGATCGAACCTGTGGGCAATTACGCCGTGAAACCCACCTTCACGGATGGTCATGAATCGGGCCTATTCACCTGGGAATACCTGTACTTTCTGGGCGACCAGGCAGCCGCTCTCTGGAAACAGTACGAAGACCGCCTGCAAGCCGCGGGCATGAGCCGGGACGCGCCCATGATCGAAGCCTCAGCGGGCGGCAGCTGTGGTCACAAACATTGAGAAAGTTGGCATGAGTTCCACTCACTTTGGTTTCAAAACCGTCGACGAGACCGAAAAAGCCAAGCATGTGCGTGGCGTGTTCGATTCGGTCGCGTCCAAATACGATGTCATGAACGACCTGATGTCCATGGGTCTGCACCGCCTTTGGAAGGCTTACACCGTGCAGGTGGCCAACCTGAAAGAGGGCGACCAAGTGCTGGACATCGCAGGCGGCACGGGCGACTTGGCCATGGCGTTTGCCAAAAAAGTCGGCGCCACAGGCCGTGTGGTGCACACCGACATCAACGAAGCCATGCTTTGCACCGGGCGTGACCGCTTGGTCGACCAAGGCCTGGCCTTGCCCACGCTGGTGTGTGACGCAGAAAAATTGCCGTTCCCGGCTGGCCACTTCAACGTGGTGAGCGTGGCCTTTGGCCTGCGAAACATGACACACAAGGATGTCGCGCTCAAGGAAATGTGCCGCGTGCTCAAGCCCGGCGGCAAATTGCTGGTGCTGGAGTTTTCTAAGGTGGCCAAGCCCCTTGAAAAAGCCTACGACTGGTACAGTTTCAAGATCCTGCCCACTTTGGGCAAACTGGTGGCAGGCGACGCGGACAGTTACCGTTACCTGGCCGAATCGATTCGGATGCACCCTGGCCAGGAAGATCTGAAAACCCTTATGAAAAATGCCGGATTTGGGCATGTGGATTTTCACAATTTGTCGGCGGGGGTGGTAGCCTTACACATGGGCATCAAGTGTTGAAGCCTGAAAACTGAATTTACTGAGATGGAGATACCATGAACAGGAAACTTGTAACCCTGATGCTCGCCGGCGTGATGGCCTTGGGCAGTTTGAACGCCGAGGCTGCACGCCGCATGGGTGGCGGCAAGTCTGTCGGACAGCAATCCAACCAAGTGACCAAGCGCGACGCCGCGCCCCAAACACCGGCTGCACCTGCGCAAAACGCGGCACCTGCCAACGCCGCCAAACCCGGTGCTGCGCCTGCCGCTGCTGCACCCAAGCGCCCATGGGGCGCCATGTTGGGTGGCTTGGCTGCTGGCCTGGGTTTGGCATGGTTGGCCAGCTCACTTGGTATGGGTGAAGCCTTTGGCAACATCTTGATGGCTTTGTTGATTGGCGTCGCCGTCATCGCCGTGATTGGCATGATTTTGCGGGCCCGCCGAGGAGGTTCTGCGCAGACGTCTGGCAACGGAGGTCTGGCTTACCAAGGCGCGGGTGCCTCGGCTGAAAACCCTTCCACATACAAACAATACAGTCCCCAAAACGTCGGCAACGACGCTTCTGCCCGCCCATGGGAAGGCCAAAACACCCGTTTTGACAGCTCTGCTGCTGCAGCACCGACCGGCTCCATGATCGGTTCGGCCATTGGCTCTGGCTTGGGTGGTTCGGAGGCCTGGGGCATCCCCGCTGGCTTTGACGTGGACAGCTTCTTGACGGCCGCCAAGCGCAATTTCGTGACCTTGCAGGACGCCTGGGACCGTTCAGACATCAGCGCCCTGCGTTCCATGATGACCGACACCATGGTGCTGGAAATTCGCAACCAGTTGTCTGAGCGCGAAGCCCAGTTCCCCGGCCAGCCCAACAAGACCGAAGTGGTCATGCTCGAGGCTCAGCTTTTAGGGATTGAAGAGCAGACCGATGCCTACCTGGCCAGTGTCGAGTTCAACGGCATGATTCGCGAAGATGCGGCTTCCGGCCCCAGCCCATTCCGTGAAGTCTGGAACATGACCAAATCCAAGCAAGGTGGTGGCTGGTTGGTCGCTGGCGTGCAAGCGCTGCAATAAAGCCCGCCCCTCTGGGGTAGCCTGTACTTTCGGGAATAATCGGGGACTATGGCAACACAGTCCCCTTTTTCATGGGCCACTCAGGCTCTCCCCGATGTAGTCAACCGTCTTGCGGCCAACTTCCAGCCTCCGGCTTGGGTGGTGGACGAGGGCGTCAACCGTCTTGTTTTGTTCCTAAACCATGTGCTGATGAGCGAGCCTGAGGCCATGGCCCGCTTGGCTCGGCAAAAGGGGCAACGCATCGAGCTGGTCTGGGAGCGCATGCAACTGCAACTGACGCCAACACCTGCAGGATTGCTGGAGCGAGGCTGCTTTGAAGGTTTTGACCTGCGCCTCACGGTGACCGAAGAAACGCCTGTCTCACTCGCATCGGCGTTGGCCCGGGGTGACAAACCTAAAGTCCGTGTTGAAGGCGATGTGCAACTGGCTGCCGAGGTCAACTGGTTGATCGACCATGTGCGCTGGGATGCCGAAGAGGATCTGGCCCGCCTGATCGGCGACGCCCCAGCCCACACCCTGGCGCAATCCGCAAGGCAGGCCATGGCAGCTTTGCGCAGTTTTGTCGCCCAGCGGCCAGGCGCCGGGCTGCGAGCGGGCAGCGCAGCATGATGCGCTGGGGCCGTTTCGGGCGAGGCGCTTTCATCGTTTTCATTGTCTTGCGCTACGGCCTCGATGAGTTGGTGCTGTCGAGCTTTCAAAAACCCTGGATCCGCCTGTTGGCCCGCGTGCTCTCGGTCGGTCGTGACTTGCGCTCGCCCCGTGCGGTGCGTCTGCGTGAAGCGCTTGAGCGCTTGGGCCCGATTTTTGTGAAATTTGGCCAGGTGTTGTCCACGCGACGTGACTTGCTCGCGCCCGATATCGCAGAGGAGTTGGCCAAGCTGCAAGACCGGGTGCCGCCTTTCAGTTCGGCCATCGCGGTGGCGTCGATCGAGCGGGCTTTCAACCGCAAAGTGGATGACATTTTCGAGACTTTTGAGCGCGAGCCTGTGGCCAGCGCTTCGATCGCGCAAGTGCACTTTGCCACTTTGCGCGGCAAGGGGGGCGTGGTGCGCGAGGTGGCGATCAAGGTCTTGCGCCCGGGCATGCTGCCCGTCATTGACAAAGACCTCAGCCTCATGGGCATGATGGCCGGCTGGCTGGAGAGTCTGAGCGCAGATGGCAAACGCCTCAAGCCTCGCGAGGTGGTGGCTGAGTTTGACAAATACCTGCACGACGAGCTGGACCTGGTGCGTGAAGCGGCCAACGCCGCGCAGTTGCGCCGCAACATGCAGGGGCTTGATCTGGTGCTGATCCCCGAGATGATCTGGGATTTTTGCCACCCCGAGGTCATCGTCATGGAGCGCATGCATGGCGTGCCCATCAGCCAGGTGGACCGTTTGCGTGCAGCGGGGGTGGACATTCCCAAACTGGCCCGCGATGGCGTGACCCTGTTTTTCACTCAGGTGTTTCGCGATGGTTTTTTCCATGCCGACATGCACCCCGGCAACATTCAGGTTAGCTTGGCCCCTGAGACCTTTGGTCGCTACATCTCGCTGGACTTCGGCATCGTGGGCACGCTCACCGAGTACGACAAAGAGTATCTGGCACAAAATTTCACCGCTTTTTTCCGCCGTGACTACAAGCGCGTGGCCGAACTCCACATCGAGTCGGGCTGGGTACCGCCCGAGACGCGGGTGGACGAGCTGGAATCGGCCATTCGCGCCGTCTGCGAGCCATACTTTGACCGCCCACTCAAGGAGATTTCCTTGGGCATGGTGCTGATGCGCCTGTTCCAGACTTCGCGTCGTTTTCAGGTCGAGATCCAGCCGCAGCTGGTGTTGCTGCAAAAGACCCTGCTCAACATCGAAGGCCTCGGTCGCGATCTGGACCCCGAGCTGGACCTGTGGAGCACGGCCAAGCCTTTCCTCGAAAAATGGATGCTGGCGCAAATCGGTCCCAAAAAGCTGTGGGAAGAACTCAAGGCGCAGGCCCCGCTCTACGCCAAACTGTTGCCGCAGTTGCCTCGCTTGCTGCACGGGTATTTGCAGCAGCCGCAGAAAAACGATGCGCGTCAAATCGAGCAGTTGTTGACCGAGCAACGTCGAACCAATAAATTGCTGCAAACCCTAATTTACGCAGGTCTTGGCTTTGTGGTTTCCTTGATAGTGATGCAGGTGGGAATGCACCTGCATGTTTTTTCATAAATCCCAATTTTGGAGGGTTCAAAGGTGTTGCTGACTTTTGTAATCGCTTATTTGACCGTGACCATCGGCATCGGCTTGTTGGCGGCTCGTCGCGTGCACGGGGCCAAGGATTACCTGGTGGCAGGGCGCAGTTTGCCTCTTTACATGAACGTGGCCACGGTATTCGCTACCTGGTTCGGGGCTGAGACCGTCTTGTCGGTGTCGGCCACCTTTGCCAAAGACGGCCTGAACGGCATTCCCGGTGACCCGTTTGGGGCCACCGTCTGCTTGGTACTGGCGGCTTTGTTGTTCGCCAAGTTGTTTTACCGCCTGAACCTGCTGACCATCGGAGACTTCTACAAGGTGCGCTACGGCAAGTCGGTCGAGGTGCTGACGAGCGTGGCGATTGTGTTGTCTTACCTGGGCTGGACCTCGGCGCAATTGACGGCGCTGGGCTTGGTCATCCATGTGCTCTCGTCCGGGGCGATTGACCTGAACCACGCCATCATGATGGGCGCGGCCGTGGTGCTGTTCTACACCGTGTTTGGCGGCATGTGGTCGGTGGCTTTCACCGATTTGTTTCAGACTGTGGTCATCGTGGTGGGCCTGATTTCGGTGGCTTTGTTGGTGGGCGGCAATGCGGGCGGATTTGACAAAGTGGTGGCACAGGCCGCAGCCGATGGCAAATTCGACATGTTCCCCGCCGACATGGATGCCGCCGCCTGGTGGGCCATGGCCGGGGCTTTCTTTGCGTTTGCCTTTGGTTCCATCCCGCAGCAGGATGTGTTTCAACGCATGACCAGTGCCAAGGACGAAAAAACCGCCGTGCGCGGCACCGTCATCGGCGCCCTGATGTACTTCGTGATGGCCTTCATACCCTTGTACATCGCTTATGCGGCGCTGATCGCTCACCCTGAGCTCAAGGCCTTGTTCGAGTCGGAAGACGCCCGCGCCATCCAGCGCATCCTGCCCGACCTGGTGCTGGGCCAGATGCCCATGTGGGCGCAGATTTTGTTCTTTGGCGCTTTGCTCTCAGCCATCTTGTCCACGGCCAGCGGTGCCTTACTGGCCCCCACGGCCACCTTCACCGAAAACGTCCTCAAGCCCTTTGTGCCGAACATGAGCGACCGCCAGTTCTTGCTGCTCTTGCGCGTGATTTTGGTCGCCTTCACGGCTTGCGCCTTGCTGTTTGCCATGAACAGCACCAGCACCATGTATGAGATGGTGCAGAACGCCTACAACGTCACCCTGACCGGGGCCTTTGTGCCGCTGGTAGCGGGTGCTTTTTGGCGACGCGCCAACACCCAAGGCGCGCTGTGTTCGGTGGTGCTGGGTGTGGGCACGTGGCTGGCGTTCAACTTCCTGGCGCCCGAGACTTTGGTACCCGCCAACTTGTTGGGTTTGGCCGCGTCCTTTGTCGGCATGCTGCTGGGTTCACTCGCCCCAACGCTGATTCCGAATCGGGGACAGTCCATGGCCAGCGCCTTGGGGCACGCCGACAAAGCCCCATCTGGTCATTGATTCGACATAACCGTTGCCCCTCGCAGCTGGGGCACTCAGAAGCTGCAAAGCCTTGAACGGCCTTGCCAAGACTATAATTGAAGGTTTTCTTGCATTACCTTCAAAGGCTCTCACATGCCCATTTACGCCTACAAATGCGACGCCTGCGGCCATGCCAAGGATGTTCTGCAAAAAATGAGCGACGCGTCCCTCACCGATTGCCCGGTTTGCGGTGCGCCCAAGTTCAACAAACAGTTGACGGCGCCAGGCTTTCAACTTAAAGGCACGGGTTGGTACGCTACCGATTTCAAAGGCGGCGGCACTGCAGCCCCTGCGGTGCCTGCCGCAGCCGACGCTGTGGCAGCACCTGCACCTGCCGTTGCCACGGGCGGTGATGCGGCGTCTACCTCGACCACTTCCAGCAGTGCCGGGGCCTGTGCGGCCTCTTGCGCCTGCCATTGATTTTTTGAGCCCTGACCTCACCGATTGCCCCTCCCCATGAAAAAACGCAGCTTCAAACAGTATTTCATCACCGGCTTGCTGGTGTGGCTGCCCATGGGCATCACGGTGTGGGTGCTCATGTGGTTGGTGGGCATGCTCGACGCCATTTTCCTGGCCGTGCTGCATGCAGCCGATACGCTGATTCCCGGCGTACACGCCAGTGCCGAATACCTGCGCAGCGTGCCCGGTTTGGGCGTGGCTATCGTGGCCTTGGTGATCTTCGCCACCGGCGTATTTGTGGCCAACATGTTTGGCCAGTGGGCACTGCGCAAATGGCACGGCCTGATGAACCGCATCCCCGTGGTGCGCACCATCTACACCAGCGTCAAGCAGGTGGCCGACACCTTGTTTTCGGGCAGTGGACATGCCTTCTCGAAGGCCTTGCTCGTTCAATACCCGCGCCAGGGATCGTGGACCATCGCTTTTTTGACCGGCACGCCGGGGGGGGAAGTGGCCAGGCACCTGGACCAGCCCATGGTCAGTGTGTATGTGCCCACCACGCCCAACCCTACATCGGGCTTCTTTTTGATGATGCCCAAAGCCGACGTGGTGGAACTCGAGATGAGCGTGGATGACGCCCTCAAGTACATCATCTCCATGGGTGTGATCGTGCCCGGCACGCCCGTCTCCAAGTCATCTGCCACTCAGGCCCAGTTGGGTTGAAGCCTATTTCCGAATCCTGTCCCTGCGAATCCTGAAAGTCCCACAACATGTCCATGCGTTCCCACTATTGCGGTCTGGTGACCGAAGCCCTGACCGGTCAAGCCGTGAGCCTGTGCGGCTGGGTCAACCGCCGCCGTGACCATGGCGGTGTGATCTTCATCGACCTGCGCGACCGCGAAGGTTATGTTCAGGTGGTGTGCGACCCCGATCGCCCGGACATGTTCAAAGTGGCCGAAGAGGTGCGCAACGAATACTGCGTGCAGATCAAAGGCAACGTGCGTGCGCGGCCTGATGGCACCACCAACGACAACCTCAAAAGCGGCAAGATCGAAGTGTTGTGCCATGAGCTGATCGTCCTGAACGAGTCGGTCACGCCGCCGTTCCAGATCGACGAAGACAACCTGTCCGAGACCACGCGCCTGACTCACCGCGTGCTGGACCTGCGCCGCCCGTACATGCAAAACAACCTGATGCTGCGCTACAAGGTGGCGATGGAAGTGCGCAAGTACCTCGACGAAAACGGCTTTGTCGACATCGAAACCCCCATGCTCACCAAGAGCACGCCCGAAGGCGCGCGTGATTACCTGGTACCCAGCCGCGTGCACGATGGCCAGTTCTTCGCCTTGCCTCAGTCGCCGCAGTTGTTCAAGCAGCTCTTGATGGTGGCGGGCTACGACCGCTATTACCAGATCACCAAGTGCTTCCGCGACGAAGACTTGCGCGCTGACCGCCAGCCCGAATTCACCCAGATCGATATCGAAACATCGTTCCTGACCGAAGAAGAAATCCGCGACATGTTCCAAAGCATGATCAAGCGCGTGTTCCAAAAAACCATCGGCGTGGACTTGGGTGAATTCCCGGTCATGACCTACCAGGATGCCATGCACATCTATGGCTCTGACAAACCCGACCTGCGCGTGAAACTGCAGTTCACCGAAGTCACCGATGTCATGGGCGATGTGGACTTCAAAGTGTTCGCGGGTGCGGCCAACATGAAGGGCGGCCGCGTGGTGGCCCTGCGCGTGCCGGGCGGCTCGGTCGAAGGCGGCGGCATCAGCCGTGGCGAGATCGACGCCTACACCGAGTTCGTGAAGATCTATGGCGCCAAGGGTCTGGCCTACATCCGCGTGAACGACCTGTCCAAAGGCCGTGACGGTTTGCAGTCGCCGATCGTCAAAAACATCCACGACGCCGCACTCAACGCCGTTCTGGAGCGCTCAGGCGCACAAAACGGCGACCTGATTTTCTTTGGTGCGGACAAGGAAAAAATCGTCAACGACGCCATCGGCGCGCTGCGCATCAAGATCGGCCACAGCGTGTTCGGCAAAGCCAACGGCCTGTTCGAAAACCGTTGGGCCCCGATGTGGGTGGTGGACTTCCCGATGTTCGAGTTCGACGACGAGAACCATCGCTATACCGCCGTGCACCACCCCTTCACCGCACCGAAAGACGGTCACGAAGACTGGATGGTCACTGCGCCCGAGAAGTGCATCTCCAAGGGCTACGACATGGTGTTGAACGGCTGGGAGATGGGCGGCGGCTCGGTGCGTATCCACCGCGCTGATGTGCAGCAAAAAGTGTTTGACGCCCTCAAGATCACACCCGAAGAAGCCCAGCTCAAGTTCGGTTTCTTGCTCGACGCCTTGCAATATGGCGCCCCCCCGCACGGCGGCTTGGCCTTCGGTTTGGACCGCATCGTCACTTTGATGACCGGTGCCGAATCCATCCGCGACGTGATTGCCTTCCCCAAGACCCAGCGCGCGCAGTGCCTGCTGACCCAAGCGCCCAGCCCAGTGGACGAGAAGCAATTGCGCGAATTGCACATCCGTTTGCGCAATGTGGATGCAGTCAAAACAGCGTAATCTGCCTTCAAACCCGCCAAAAGCCAACGCCACCTTCGGGTGGCGTTGGCTTTTTTAATTCCTATTAACCAGTTCAGACGGAGCCGCAGACGCATCGCCCGTGGGCTGAGTCGGATTGACCCACAAAAAAGGCTTCAAAACCGAAGTCTTGAAGCCTTAGATGTCTGAACTCAGCGCCAGGCTGGATCGGAAATTTTGTAACGGCACTGCTGCCGTTGACTGGGTTTGCAGGGCTTAGTAGCCGCCGCGACCGCCGCCGCCACCGCCGTAGCCGCCACCGCCGGAGCGATCGCCACCACCGCCGCCGTAGCCGCCGCCGCCGGAGCGACCGCCACCACCACCGTAGCCGCCGCCGCCGGAGCGGTCACCGCCACCGCCATAACCGCCACCACCACCGAAACCACCGGTGCGAGGAGGACGTGCCTCCATCGGACGGGCTTCGTTGACAGTGATGCTGCGACCACCCAAAGATTGGCCGTTCATGCCAGCGATCGCGGCTTGGGCTTCGGCATCGCTGCCCATTTCCACAAAACCGAAACCTTTAGAGCGGCCTGTGTCGCGCTCCATCATGACTTTGGCGCTGGTGATGGCGCCGAATTCGCCGAATGCCTGCTGCAGGTCTTCGTCGCGAACGGTGTACGGCAGGTTGCCGACGTAAAGTTTATTGCCCATGGGGACTCCTGAAAAACACATGAAAACAAAAGCGATGGGGTCCCGAAAGCACAACAAACCTGAAAAGTGCCGCCGTAGCGCGCGAAACTGACCGATCACCTCAAATGTGACGTT